>FTJN01929933.1_pt1 | contig 47109 bp, 45 predicted proteins | sample 1658361 | NCBI WGS metagenome assembly FTJN01 (sample SAMEA3914819, study PRJEB12502) | metagenome | biome: forest; material: soil | place: Canada | collected 2010-06-26 | depth 0.3 m
CCGCCGCCGAAGCCCAAGCCGCCGCCGAAGCGAAGGCCGCGGCCGAAGCCCAGGCTGCAGCCGAGGCCCGGGCCGCGGCCGAAGCCGAAGCCGCCGCGCAGGCTCAGGCCGCCGCCGACGCGGCCGCCGCTGCCCAGGCCGCAGCCGCAGCCGAGGCGGCCGCCGCGCCGGTGCAGGAGCATCATTTCGCCGAGCCGATGATCGCCGCGCCGGACGTCATCGATTCGCCCGACACCGAGATCGGCGCCGACGAATTCGAGGCGCTCAACGCCGCCGCCGACGCGGCTGTCGCACCGGTCGCGGAAATCGCGCCGGTCGTGCAACCGGCCAGCACCGCGATCCCGGAATCCGGCCTCGGCGCGGTCCGTTTCAGCGTGCTGGACGACGCCGTCCGCGCCGACACGGGCCAGCGCCACGAGGTCGCCGAGCCGCAGAACGAAGGCACCGGCTTCGCGCAGGATCTGGACGCGCAGGACGCGATCGATCCCGAACTGTTCGAGATCTTCTCGGAGGAGGCGCAGGAACTGCTGCCGTCGCTCGCCTCGCACCTGCGTGCGTGGGAAGTGTCGCCGGAGATGCAGTCCGAGGCCTTCGGCGCGCTGCGCGCGCTGCACACGCTCAAGGGCAGCGCCCGCCTCGCCGGCGCGATGCGCCTGGGCGAACTGGCGCACCGCCTGGAGTCGGCGTTCGAAGAACGCGTGGGCGGCCGCTCGGTCAGCCCGCCGACGATGGCGATGCTGCACACCGGCGTCGACGCGCTCGACGAGGAGTTCCAGCGCCTGTTGAAGGCCCCGCGCGCGCCCGAACCGGTCGCCGAGCCGGTGCATGTGGCGCCGACGCCCGCCCCGGTCGTGATCGAACCCGAGGAACCGGTCCAGCCGGCGCCGGTCGCCGAGACGGCGGCCCCGGTCGCCGAGGTCGCGGCACCCGAAGTTCCGGCCGCGCCCGTGGCCGTGCCCGAATCGACGATTCGCCAGATCGTTCCGAAGGCGCTGTCCGATGCCGCGCCCGCCACGATCGACTGGGCCCGCTTCAGCGCCACCAACCCGTCGCGCGTGCAGCGCGTCATCGAGGCGGCCACCGGCAATCCGGCCACGGCAACGGTGCGCGTCAAGGCGCCGTTGCTCGACCGCCTGGTGAACCAGGCCGGTGAAGTGTCGATCACGCGCTCGCGTCTCGAGAGCGACGTCACGCAGATGCGCGTGTCGCTGCGCGAACTGACGGAAAACCTGGATCGCCTGCGTCGCCAGCTGCGCGACATCGAGCTCCAGGCCGACACGCAGATCGCGTCGCGCCTCGAGGCGAGCAAGAGCTCGTCGGTCGAGTTCGACCCGCTGGAGATGGACCGCTTCACGCGCTTCCAGGAGCTGACGCGGATGATGGCCGAGTCGGTCAACGACGTGGCCACCGTCCAGCGCAGCATCACGCAGACGGTGCAGTCGGCCGAAGACGAGATGGCCGCGCAGGCGCGTCTCACGCGCGCGCTGTCGGAAGACCTGTTGCGCGCCCGGATGGTGCCGTTCGACGCCCTGTCCGAACGCCTGTATCGCGTCGTGCGCCAGGCCGCCAAGGAAACCTCCGTCCAGGTTCGCCTGAACGTGGAAGGGTCGTCCATCGAGCTGGATCGATCCGTCCTCGACCGCATGGCCGGCGCCTTCGAGCACTTGCTGCGCAACGCCGTCGTGCACGGCATCGAGGCGCCGGACGTGCGCCGCGCGCAGGACAAGGACCCGATCGGCACGATCGACGTCACGCTGGCCCAGCAAGGCAACGAGGTGCGGATCCAGATCCGCGACGACGGCCACGGCCTGGACCTGCAACGCATCGAGGCGCGCGGCCGCCGCAACGGGCTGATCGCGCCCGACGCCAGGCCGACCGACGCCGAACTGGCCAACCTGATCTTCACGCCGGGCTTCACCACCACCGACGAAGTGACCGAACTCGCCGGCCGCGGCGTCGGCATGGACGCGGTTCGCACCGACATCACCGCGCTCGGCGGCCGCATCGAGACCGCCTCGGCCCCGGGCCGCGGCACGGCCTTCACGCTGCTGCTGCCGCTGACCACGGCCGTGACGCGCGTCGTGCAGCTGCGCTGCGGCGACCTCACCGTCGCCATGCCGGCCTCGCTGGTGGAAGTGGTGCGCCGCACCCCGAACGCCGACGTCGAGCAGGCCTACCTGAGCGGCCAGTTCCGCGACGGCGCCAACGACGTGCCGTTCTTCTGGCTCGGTGCGCTGCTGCAGTCGAGCACGCACGGCGTGCTGGCCGGCAAGACCACCTCCATCGTGCTGGTGCGAAGCGCCGAGCAGCGCGTCGCGCTGCACGTCGACCAGGTCGTGGGCAACCAGGAAGTGGTCGTCAAGAACCTCGGGCCGCAACTGGCGCGCCTGCCGGGCCTGGCGGGCATGTCGCTGCTGGCCACCGGCGAGGTGGTGCCCATCTACAACCCGGTCGCCCTGGCGGCGGTGTACGGCCAACGTCCGAGCGCCGAGTCCGGCGTGCCGCACGTGCCGGTGATCATCGAGGAAGTCGAAGAGGTCAAGGCGCCGCTGATCCTGGTGGTCGACGATTCCCTGACCGTGCGCCGCGTCACCCAGCGCCTGCTGACCCGCGAAGGCTTCCGCGTCACCGTGGCCAAGGACGGCCTGGATGCGCTGGAGCAGCTCGAGGTCGAACGCCCGGCCGTGATGCTCACCGACATCGAAATGCCGCGCATGGACGGCTTCGACCTGCTGCGCAACGTGCGTCACGACCCGCGCTGGGCCGGCCTGCCCGTGATCATGATCACGTCGCGGATCGCCCAGAAGCACCGCGACCTCGCGCAGCAGCTCGGCGCCGACCACTACCTCGGCAAGCCGTACGACGAAGAGCAGTTGATTGGATTGATCCAGGAGAATGTCGCGAAGACGATGCCTGCCTGAGCGGCGTGACGGATCCGGCATGCCGGATGCCGGGCCGCCATTCAGGATTTCAGTTGGGTGATACTCGACCGATAACAGGGATCACCGCTCCAATCATCCATGTCGGAAATCATTGATCACCTCGCCTCGCTGACCGGGTTGCGCGACCGCGACACCCTCGACGTCAGCCTGGCGCACGCCATGCGCGACTTCCTCGCGCCCCGGCGTGTGGCCGTCTATCGGCTGGTGGGTGATCAGGGCGAGGAACGCTGGCTGACCCGCGCGGCCCTGCTGGCCGATTCGCCGGCCGCCACCGCCGACCCGGCCTGGGTGGATCTCACGTCGCTGCCCCGCGCCCTCGAGCGCCCGACCTGGCTCGAGTGCCTGACCACCGGCAAGATCATCGAGACGCGCGAGGACGGCATCATCACGACGCTGTTTCCCGTGATGTCCGACACCGGCGCCGTCGGCGTCATCGAGCTGCAGAGCACCCGCGGCATCGGCGTGAAGTCGCGCCGCCTCGTCTTCGGCGTGCTGCGAATCTACCGCAACGTGCAGACGCTGCTCGACTACAGCGAGCGCGACAGCCTCACGGGCCTGCTCAACCGCAAGATCTTCGACGACAGCTTCTACAAGGTGTCGTCGCTGCCCCTGCTCGACGCCAAGCTCGACGAGGGCGAGCGCCGCCACGCGTCCGGCTCGCGCTACTGGCTGGGCGTGGTGGACATCGACCACTTCAAGAGCGTCAACGACCGTTTCGGCCACCTGATCGGCGACGAAGTGCTGCTGCTGCTCTCGCGCATCATGCGCGGCGCGTTCCGCTTCTCCGACCAGCTCTACCGGTTCGGCGGCGAGGAGTTCGTCGTGCTGCTGCTCTGCAACGACGAGGCCGACGCCGTCATCGCCTTCGAGCGCTTTCGCCGCGTCGTCGGCGAATATCCGTTTCCGCAGGCCGGCAAGATCACCGTCAGCGTGGGCTTCACGGCCATCGAGGTCGGCGATACCCCCGCCGCCGCCTTCGAGCGCGCCGACCGCGCGGTGTACCACGCCAAGCACAACGGCCGCGACCAGGTGAGCAACCACGCCGAGCTGATGCGCCAGGGCATCATCGAAGACGGCACGCGCGTCAGCGACGTCGAGCTGTTCTGAGGCGGCCGACGGCCGGGTGCCGAACGCGATCGAATCTTCGCGCGGCGGGCCGGCGCCGGGAGGGGTCTGGCACCTTCACGGATCGCGCCAATCTCCTGGCGAAAGCGGTGACGTCGACCGCGATCGGTGAAGGTGCCTGACCCCGCATTCACCGGGGATCGAGGTCAGGCCCCGCGTTCATCCGCGAGGGCGTGATCGCGACCGACGGGACCTTGGCGCGGATGAACGCGTGGCCCGACCCCTCCGGGCGTCAGTCGCCCTTGTCGGGAGCGTCGATCACCGGGCTGCCGCTTCCCTTGGCCCCGAACCTCGCCAGCGTCTTCTCCCGCGCCACGTCGTGATCGACGATCGGCAACGGATAGCCCGACCCCAACGCCACCTTCGCCGCCGCCAGCTCCGCCGCCTTCACCTTCCACGGCGCATGGATCGCCTTGCCCCCCAGCAGCCGCAGCTCCGGCACCCAGCGCCGGATGAACGCACCCTGCGGGTCGAAGCGCTCGCTCTGGGTCACCGGGTTGAAGATGCGGAACCAGGGCTGGGCGTCGCAGCCGGTGGAGGCGGCCCATTGCCAGCCGCCGTTGTTCGAGGCCAGCTCGAAGTCGTTGAGGTGCAGCGCGAAATACGCCTCGCCGCGCTGCCACGACACGCCCAGGTCCTTGGTCAGGAAGCTGGCCGTGATCATGCGCAGGCGGTTGTGCATGTAGCCGGTGGCGTTGAGCTGGCGCATGCCCGCGTCCACCAGCGGATAGCCGGTGCGGCCGTCGCACCAGGCGGCGAAGTGCGCCTCGGCCTGCTCGCCGCGCTCCCAGCGGATCGCGTCGCAGTCGGCGCGGTATGCGTGGTCGACGACGTGCGGGTGGTGGAACAGCACCTGGTGGTAGAAGTCGCGCCAGATCAGCTCGGACAGCCAGGTCTGTGCGCCACGGCTGCCGCCCTCGACGCGCTGCGACGCGATGGCCACGAGGCGGCGCAGCGACAGCGTGCCGAAGCGCAGGTGGATGCCCAGGTGGCTGGGGCCCGGCTGCGCGGGGAAGTCGCGCGTGGCGTCGTAGTCGTCCAGGCGGTCGAGGAACTCGGCCAGCAGCGCCTCGCCGCCGCGCGCGCCCGGGCGCAGGCCCGGGTCGTCCTGCTGCGTGGCGGCCTTGGCCGAGAAGCCGAACTCGTCGAGCGCGGGAACGGCGGCGCCGTCTTTCCAGGCACTCGCCGGCGTCTCGGCCAGCGCCGCGCCGCCGACGTCGCTGCCGCAGTCGCCCAGCACCTCGGGATGCGCGTGCAGGGCCTTCAGCCAGGCGTTCTTGTAGGGCGTGAACACGCCGTAGGGCGTGCCGGCGCCGGTCAGGATCTCGCGGCGCTCGAAGATCACGTGGTCCTTGAACGTGCGCATCGCCCGGTCGGCGCCGGCCAGGGCCTCGCGCACGCGGGCGTCCCGCGCGAGCGCGGCCGGGTCGTCGTCGTGGTGGGTGTAGACGGCCTGGACGTCGAATTCGGCTGCCAGGCGCGGGATCTCGTCGGTGGCGTCGGCGTGGCGCACGACCAGGCGGGTGCGGCCGTCCGACAACGCCGACAGCTGCTCGTCCAGGTCGACCAGGCTGGCGCGGATGAAGGCGACGCGGCGGTCTTCCCAGGGCAGGCCGGCGAGGAGCGCCTTGTCGAGCACGAACACGCACCAGACCCGTTCCGCTTCGCGCAGCGCGTGGGCGAGGGCGGGGTGGTCGGCGACGCGCAGGTCGCGCCGGAACCAGACGAGCGCCCGGCGCAGCGATTTGGAAGGGGAGATCACCATGGCGGGCGATTGTGGCCCTGGCGCTGCCCTAAAATCGCCTTAATGGCCTCCGAACCGATCAACCTGACCAACCAGTTCCTCATCGCGATGCCCGGGATGGTGGACGAGGCCTTCGCGGGGGCGGTCGTCTACCTGTGCGAGCACAGCGAGAAGGGCGCGCTGGGCTTGATGATCAACAAGCCGGTCGACATCCGCCTGCGCAACCTGTTCGAGAAGGTCGACCTGACGCTGGGCAGCGAGGAGCTGGCCGAGCAGCCGGTGTACTACGGCGGTCCGGTGCAGACCGAGCGCGGTTTCGTGCTGCACGAGCGCCTGGACGGCGCCACGCCGTACAACTCCACGCTGTCGGTGCCGGGCGGGCTCGAGATGACCACCAGCAAGGACGTGCTCGAGGCCATGGCCGTCGGCAACGGCCCGCGCCGGGTGCTGGTCACGCTCGGCTACAGCGGCTGGGCCACCGGCCAGTTGGAGGACGAGCTGGGCCGCAACGGCTGGCTCAACGTCGACGCCGCGCCCGAGATCATCTTCGACACCCCGATCGAGAAGCGCTACGAGCGCGCGCTCGCCTTGCTGGGGATCGACCCGCGCATGCTCAGCCAGGAGGCGGGGCACGCATGACGGAATCGCAGGCCGCCGCCGGCGGTTCCCGCGCTGTCCGTTCATTCCTCGCCTTCGACTACGGGACGAAACGCGTGGGCGTCGCCACCGGCAACACCTTGATGAAGCTGACGCAGCCGCTGCGCACGCTGGCGCTCGAAGGCGATGCCCGCTTCAGGGCGATCGAGGCGCTGATCAAGGAATGGACGCCGGATGCCCTCGTGATCGGAGTCCCCTTCCACCCGGACGGCGCCGAGCACGACAATACGGCGCGCGCCCGCAAGTTCGGCCGCCAGCTCCACGGCCGGTTCGGCTTGCCGGTGCACGAAGTCGACGAGCGCTACACGACGGTCGACGTGGAAGCGGCCGGCGCCCGCGACGCCGATTCGGCGGCGGCGGCGTTGATCCTCGAACAGTTCTTCAGAGAAAACGAATGACAAATCTTCTGCTGGATGCGGAGCAGCTCTACGGCGAGCTCAAGCAGGGCGTCGCGCGGCTGCTGACGCCCGACACCGTCCTCGTGGGCATCTGGTCCGGTGGTGCCTGGCTGGCGCAGCGCCTGAACGCCGACCTGAAGACCGACCGCCCCGTCGGCACGATCTCCAGCACGCTGCACCGCGACGACTTCGGCGAGCGCGGCCTGGGCGCCGTCGAGGCCACCACGAGCCTGCCGTTCGAGATCGACGGCGCGCGCATCCTGCTGATCGACGACGTCGTCGCCAGCGGCCGCACGATCCGCGCGGTCGTCAACGAGCTGTTCGACTACGGCCGCCCGGCCTCGGTGGAGCTGGCGGTGATGGTCGACCGCGGCGGCCGCGAGCTGCCGATCGCGCCCGTGTTCGCCGCCGCCAAGCTCACGCTGCCCGCCAACCAGCGCCTGTCGCTCGCGCGCGAGCCCGACGGCCGCTTCACCTTCGCCGTCAAGGAGACCACCTGATGCTGGCGCGACGAAATCCGCAGCTCAACGCCCACGGCGAGCTGATCCACCTGCTGTCCATCGAGGGCCTGCCGCGCGCGATCCTGACGCAGATCCTCGACACCGCCGGCACCTTCCTGTCCGTCAACGACCGCGACGTGAAGAAGGTGCCCCTGCTGCGCGGCAAGAGCGTGTTCAACCTGTTCTTCGAGAACTCCACGCGCACGCGCACCACGTTCGAGATCGCGGCCAAGCGCCTGTCGGCCGACGTGATCAACCTCGACATCGCCAAGTCGTCGGCCTCCAAGGGCGAGAGCCTGCTCGACACCATCGCCAACCTGTCGGCGATGCACGCCGACATGTTCGTCGTGCGCCACAGCGAATCGGGCGCCCCGTACCTGATCGCCAAGCATTGCGCGCCGCACGTGCACGTCGTCAACGCCGGCGACGGCCGCCATGCGCACCCGACGCAGGGGCTGCTCGACATGTACACGATCCGCCATTACAAGAAGGCGTTCAACAACCTGACGGTGGCCATCGTCGGCGACATCGTGCACTCGCGCGTCGCGCGCTCCGACATCCACGCGCTCACCACGCTGGGCGTGCCCGAGATCCGCGCCGTCGGCCCCAAGACGCTGGTGCCGGGCGACCTGCGCGACCTGGGCGTGCGCGTGTGCCACGACATGAAGGAAGGCGTGAAGGACGCCGACGTCGTCATCATGCTGCGGCTGCAGAACGAGCGCATGAGCGGCGCGATGCTGCCCAGCGCGGGCGAGTACTTCAAGAGCTACGGCCTCACCGAGGACATGCTCGCGCTGGCCCGGCCCGACGCGATCGTCATGCACCCGGGCCCGATCAACCGCGGCGTGGAGATCGACTCGCGCGTGGCGGACGGCGCGCACAGCGTGATCCTGCCGCAGGTCACGTTCGGCATCGCCGTGCGCATGGCCGTGATGTCCATTCTTGCCGGGAACGACGCATGAGCGCCGCCCGGCCGCCCGAAGGCGCTCGCCCCGCAGTCCGCAGGACGGAGGTAAACCAATGAATGTCCTCATCCGCAACGGTCGCGTGGTCGACCCCGCGAGCGGCCGCGACGAGGCTGCCGACGTCGCCATCGCCGCCGGCCGCATCGTGGCCATCGGGCAAGTGCCCGCCGACTTCACCCCTGAGCGCACCATCGAGGCCGACGGCTGCGTCGTCGCGCCAGGCCTGGTCGACCTCGCTGCGCGCCTGAAGGAACCCGGCCCGGGCGCGCTGGAGAGCGAACTGGCGGCCGCGGCCGCCGGCGGCGTCACCAGCCTCGTGTGCCCGCCCGACACCGACCCGCCGCTCGACGAGCCCGGCCTGGTCGACATGCTCAAGTTCCGCGCCCGCAAGCTGAGCCGCTGCCGCCTGTTCCCGCTGGGGGCGTTGACGCAGCGACTGGCCGGCGTCGAGCTCACCGAGATGATGGACCTCACCGAGGCGGGTTGCGTCGGCTTCTCGCAGGCCGAGCACCCGATCAAGGACAACCTCACGCTGATGCGCGCGATGCAGTACGCCAGCACGCACGGCTACGCGGTGTGGCTGCGGCCGCAGGAGCCGTCGCTGTCGGGCGGCGTGGCCGCCAGCGGCGCCGTGGCGACGCGGCTGGGGTTGTCGGGCGTGCCGGTGGCCTCCGAGACCATCGCGCTGCACACCATCATCGAGCTGGTGCGCCAGACCGGCACGCGCGTGCACCTGTGCCGCCTGTCCAGCGCCGCCGGCGTGGAGCTGGTGCGCCGCGCCAAGGCCGAGGGCCTGCCAGTGACGGCCGATGTCAGCATCAACTCGCTGCACCTGACCGACGTCGACATCGGCTACTTCAACTCCGACATGCGCCTGACGCCGCCGCTGCGCCAGGGCAAGGATCGCGACGCGCTGCGCGCGGGACTGGCCGACGGCACCCTCGACGCGCTGGTGTCCGACCACACGCCGATCGGCGACGACGACAAGATGCTGCCGTTCGGCGAGGCCGTGCCCGGCGCCACCGGGCTCGAGCTGCTGCTGAGCCTCGCGCTGAAGTGGGGCGACGAGGCCGGCCTCACGCTCGCGCAGACGCTCGCGCGCGTGACGAGCGAGCCCGTGCGCGTGCTGGGCGAGGCGCTCGGCTCGCTGGGCCAGAGCGCCGGACGCCTGGTCGAGGGCGGGGTCGCCGACATCTGCGTATTCGATCCGCACGCCGAGTGGCAGGTCACGCCCGAGTCCCTGCGCAGCGCCGGCAAGCACACGCCGTTCGACGCCGCCTCCAGCGGCACGCGCATGCCTGGCCGCGTGCGCCACACGCTGGTGGCCGGCACGCTGGCCTACAGCGCCTCCGAAGTCCTTCCCGCTTGAGAACGCTCGTCGCAATCTGGCGCATCCTGTGCGTCATCGGGATGGTGGCGCAGGGCTTGTGGCTTGCCATGCTGGTGATGCCGCGCCGCGACGCCGCGGGCTGGCACGCGGTCATGCAGCGCTGGAGCGTGCGCATGCTGCGTTGCCTCGGCGTGACGGTGCGGGTGTCGGGCCGTGCGCATCCGGGCGCGGTGCTGATGGTGGCCAACCACGTGTCGTGGCTGGACATCCCGGCGCTGCACGCGAGCGCGCCGCAGGCGCGCTTCGTGTCCAAGTCCAACATCGCCCACTGGCCGCTGCTGGGGCGGCTCGCGCGCGCCGGCGGCACGCTGTTCATCGAGCGCGAGCGCAAGCGCGACGCGCTGCGCGTGGTGCACGAGGTGGCCGACGCCCTGCGCCAATCCGACGCTGTCGCCGTGTTTCCCGAAGGCACGACGGGCGCCGGCCACGACGTGCTGCCGTTCCACGCCAACCTGCTGCAGGCGGCCATCACCACCGCCACGGTCGTGCAGCCCATCGTGCTGCGCTACAGCGAGCCCGGCCATCCGGTGAGCGTCGCGGCGCAGTACACCGGCACCACCACGCTGGTGGAGAGCCTGATGAAGGTCTGCCGGGCACACGGCCTGGTCGTGGACGTGCGCTTCCTGGCGCCCGAAGCGGTGGGCGAGCCCGACCGCCGCGTCCTGGCGGAAACACTGCGCGGCCGCATCGCCGCCGAGTTGAAGGCGACCGTCGCCGCGGGCTGAGCCACGCCGGCCGTGTTGCAGCGCGGCGGTACGCGCCTTGCCCCGTCCGACGTGAAAGGGCATCCATCATGAACAACAGCAACACCCAGACGGCCTACGGCGTGTTCAAGCCGGTCGGCCACGTGCTCGCCTCGTTTCCTACGGAACGCGATGCGCGCTCGGCCGTGGAGGCCCTGAAGATCGCAGGCTTCCCGAACGTGGCGTTCTATCCTGCCGAAGAGGTGCTGGAGCGCGCCGAGCGCGACATCCGCAACTCCGGGGTGCTGGCCAACATCGGCCAGGAACTCAACCTCGTCAAGCAGCAGCGCGACCTCGCCGAGCAAGGCCACCCCTTCGTCTCGGTGCTGGCGCCGCAGGACGACGAGGCCCGCCGCGCGGCAGACATCATCGCGCGCTACAACGCCGATCGCGCGCAGAAGTTCGGCCGCCTCATCATCGAGGAACTCATCGAACCGGGCACCGGGCAACGCCAGGCCAAGGAGTCCCCCGACACCGGCCTCGATCCGCAGACGCGCTCGGGCAACGAGTCCGGCACCAGCTCGACGACTCACTGATGCAAGGCGTCATCCTGCGCGCAGTCGCAGGATCCACCCCTGCGAACACGCGTCACGGCGCGCGTGGATCCTGCGACTGCGCGCAGGATGACGGCATGGTACGCACCGCTGGTGCAGGCAACCTCGCCATGTGCAGCGCGATCGCCACGCAGCCCAGCCACAACACGGCAAGGAAGCCGAGCACGCCGAGCCACGCGCCGGCCTGCCAGGCGTGCCCGCCTAGCCACCCCATCGAACTGGCGCCGAGGTAGTACGCGGTGAGGTAGATGGCCGACGCCAGCGCCTTCGATCGGCACGCGAGCCGTGCGACCCAGCTGCTGGCCACCGAATGCGCCGCGAAGAATCCGAACGTGAACAGCGCGACGCCGGCGACGATCACCGGCAGCGCGCCCGACAGCGTGAGCGCGAGGCCGGCGGCGCACAGCGCGAGCATCCACGCGAGCACGCGCGACGAGCCGAGCCGGTCCGCGTGGCGGCCCGCCCACGGCGACGAGAACATGCCCACCACGTAGAGCAGGAACACGGCGCCGATCGTCGCGTGCGACAGCGCGAACGGCGCCTGCACGAGGCGGAAGCCGAGGTAGTTGTAGAAGCTGACGAAGCTGCCCATCAGCAGCAGCGCCAGGCCGAACAGCGGCACCAGGCCGCGCTCGCCGAACACGGCGCGCAGGTCGGCCAGCGCATGGCGGGGATGCAGCGGGCGCGGGCGATGGCGGCGCGACGCCGGCAGGCTGCGCCAGAACTCGAACGCCGCGATCGCCCCCAACGTGCCCAATCCCGCGAACGCGACGCGCCAGCCCACCAGGTCCGCCAGCACGCCGCACACGAGGCGGCTCGACATGCCGCCCGCGGCGTTGCCCGCGATGATCAGTCCGACCGCCTGGCCCAGCGCCCGCGCGTCCATCTCCTCGGCCAGCCAGGCCGACGCCACCGCCGGCAGGCCGGCCAGGCACAGGCCCAGCAGCGCGCGCAGCGCGACCAGGCTCGGGTAGTTCGGCGCGACCGCGCACAGCAGGCTGCACAGGGCACCGAGCACGATGGCCGACAGCATCACCGGCTTCGGCCCGTAGCGTTGCGCGAGGAAGCCCGCCGGGATCAGTCCCAGCGCCATCGCCCCGGCGGTCGCCGACAACACGCCGCTGGCCTGCGCCGCGCTGAGGTTGAACTCGGTGCCGAACAGGGGCAGCAGCGGCTGGGGCCCATAGAACATCGCGAACACCGCAAAGCCGCCGACGAACAGGGCCCACTTCGCCGAGCGGTGCGCGGCGCTGCCGGCTTGCAGCGGCGGCGGCAAGGGCGCGTCGGCGCCGGTCGATCCCGCGGACGCGGGCAGAACAGAGACGGGAACGGCGGACATGGACGAAGCTTAGGGAGTTCGTCTTAGTCAGTCCAATATATGATTCATGCACTACTGAGACTTTAAAAGACTCAATGGAACTGCGCCACCTGCGTTATTTCGTCGCCGTCGCCGAGGAGCTGCACTTCACCCGCGCCGCGCTGCGCCTGAACATCGCCCAGCCGCCGCTGAGCCAGCAGATCCGCGCGCTGGAGGACGAGCTGGGCGTGCCGCTGTTCGTGCGCACGCGCCGCTCGGTGGCGCTCACCGACGCGGGCCAGGCGCTCCTCGTGCGCGCACGCGAACTGCTGGCGATCACGCGGTCGCTGCCCCAGGAGCTGCAGCGCGTGGCGCGCGGCGAGACCGGCCTGCTGCGCATCGGCTTCTCGTCGACCTTGCCGTTGACCAAGGTGCTGCGCGACGTCGTCGCCGAGCATCGGCGCACGCATCCGGACGTCGCCCTGAACCTGCGCGAGATGCACACGCAACTGCAGTTCGACGGCCTGCGGCGCGGCGAACTCGACGTCGGCCTCGTGCGCTACAACGAGCGCGCGCCCGAGGGCATCCGGCTGACGCTGTTGCGGCGCGATCCCCTGCGCCTGGTCGTCAACGCCACGCACCGCTTCGCGCGTCGCAGGTCGGTCGCGATCGCGGACTGCCGGGACGAGGCCTTCATCGGCTTTCCCGGCGACGCGGGCACCGGCACCGGCCCGCTGCTCAAGCGGCTGTGCGCCCAGGCCGGATTCGAGCCGCGCATCGCGCAGGAAGCGCGCGAGGCCACCACGCAGATCGGCCTGGTGGCGGCGGGCCTGGGCATCGCCGTGCTGCCGGCGCCGCTCGAGGCGGTGCACATGGAGGGCGTGCACTACGTGCCGCTGGAAGGCGAGGGGGCGCAGCTGGTGATGTCGGCGGCCACGCGCGCGGACGAGGCGTCCGGGCGCGTGCTCAGCTTCGTGCGCCGCGTCGGCCTGCTGGCCGCGGCAGACTAGCGGGACTTGTCGCTGCGGCGGCGCATGGCCCAGGCTGGGAGCGGGCAGGCTCGGCAGGCCGTCAGGCCAGGGCCCACACGACGGCGCGCGTTCCGCCGATGTTCGCGCCCGTCGACGTCGCCTTCGGATGGTGGTCGACCAACGTCGCCGTCAGGAGCCTTCCGTCGGTGACGGCCCGGCGCACCTGGTCCGGCGTGATGGTGGAGAGCGGCAGCTTGAGGCGCTGCGCGAAGTTGCCGGCGGCGTTGCGCCAGCCGAGGTAGAGGAAGCGCCCGGCGGGCGGGCCGTGTGCGAAGTCGCCGACCAGCACGACCTCGCCTGCGTCGACCGCCTTCACGCGCAGGGTGAAATCGAAGGCCACGGCGCCGCCCGCGCAGGGCGCGCCCGGGTGCAGCACCTCGGCCTTGTCCTGCAGGCCGAACGCGCCGGCGCCGCCGTCCCAGTGCACCGGGCCGGCACCGTCATAGACCACCTGGAGGCGGACGGCGTCCATCGCGGTTCCGCGCTCAGGCCTTCTTGCCCTGCGCCGCCACTGCCGCGGCCGCCTTGGCCGCCGCCTCCGCGTCGCCCAGGTAGTAGCTCTTGATCGGCTTCAGGTCGGCGTCGAGCTCGTAGACCAGCGGGATGCCGTTGGGGATGTTGACGCCCACGATGTCGGCATCGCCGATGTCGTCGAGGTACTTCACGAGCGCGCGGATCGAGTTGCCGTGCGCGGCCACCACGATGCGCTGGCCCGACTTGATGGCCGGGGCGAGCACCTCGTTCCAGCACGGCAGCACGCGGGCCACGGTGTCCTTCAGGCACTCGGTGAGCGGGATCTGGGCCGGGTCGAGCTTGGCGTAGCGCAGGTCCTGGCGCTGGCCGCGCGGGTCGTCGGCCTCGAGCGCCGGCGGCGGCGTGTCGTAGCTGCGGCGCCAGATCAGCACCTGCTCGTCGCCGTACTGCCTGGCCATGTCGGCCTTGTTCAGGCCCTGCAGGCCGCCGTAGTGGCGCTCGTTGAGGCGCCAGTCCAGCTTGACCGGCAGCCAGGTGCGGTCCATCGTGTCCAGGCAGTGCCACAGCGTCCAGATCGCGCGCTTGAGCACCGAGGTATAGGCGACGTCGAACTCGTAGCCCGCCTCCTTCAGCAGCTCGCCCGCGGTGCGCGCCTGCGCGACGCCGGTGGCGGTCAGCTCGACGTCGGTCCAGCCGGTGAATCGGTTCTCGAGGTTCCAGGTGGATTCGCCGTGGCGGATCAGGACGAGCTTGTACATGGGTGAAGGCCTCGCGCCGTGCGGCGCCTGGTGGGTCGGGGGAGGGACCGCAAATTCTATGCGTCGGGCACGGACGCGGACGACGCGGTCCGGCAACTGCGGGTTGCCGCCGGCCGCGCGGCGAGAGCCGGGTGGCGCGACGCGACGGGAGATGGCGTCCGGATGCCCGATCTTCCTATAATCCCCGTTCTCCCCAGTTCCGAACGGCTCCCTTGCAATTCTTCACCGATCCCACCGTCTGGCTCATGATCGTCGCCGCCCTCGTCTCCGGCGGGCTGCTGCTGCGTCCGGTGCTCAGCGGCGCCGCCCAGGGCGGCGTGCCGCCGACCGAGGTCGTGCGCCTGATGAACCGCGAGAAGGCCACGGTGATCGACGTCAGCGAGCCGGGCGAGTTCGCCGCGGGCCACATCGTCGGCTCGCGCAACATCCCGATCGGCCGGCTCGAGGTCGCTCCCGAGCTGCCGAAGAACAAGGCCCTGCCGGTGGTGCTGGTGTGCGCGACCGGCAAGCGCGCCGCGACGGCGGCCAAGGCGCTGCAGGCCAAGGGCTACACGCAGGCCGTGGTGCTGGCCGGCGGCATGGCCGGCTGGAAGGCCGCGAACCTGCCCGTCGAGGTGGCGGCCGCCGCGGCCTGAGTGCAATTGCTCACGCCGGCCGCGGTCGGCTTTGCCACAGCGGCCTGCAAGGTTGACGGACCTGCGCGAAAATCGGGCACTTCAGCTTTATCGCGCTCGACAGTCGAAGCGCCGTTCCCATGAATCCGGTTCGCATGTTCACCACGCTGGTCTGCCCGTACTGCGTCCGCGCGAAGCAGTTGCTCAAGCAGCGTGGCGTCGACACGATCGACGAGATCCGCGTCGACCTCGACCCGTCGCAGCGCAGCGCGATGATCGCCCAGACCGGCCGCCGCACGGTGCCGCAGATCTTCATCGGCGAGACCTGGGTCGGCGGGTGCGACGACCTGATCGCGCTGGACCAGAAGGGTGGACTGGTTCCCCTGCTGAACTCGTGAGGCCGCAAGTTCGCGGCTTCTGAGGATTACCCCGTCATCGCAGGCTCGCATGCCTGCGACATAATGCTGGATGCAGCCCGCACCGTCCCGGTTTGCGGGCTTCGTTTTTTTCGAGACACCCCATGGCTGAACAAGACCAATCCCCCGTTTTCCAGATCCAGCGCATCTACCTGAAGGATCTGTCGCTCGAGCAACCGAACTCGCCGCAGGTGCTCCTGGAGCAGACGCAGCCGCAAGTCGACATCCAGCTGGGCATGGCCGCCGAGGCGATCGCCGCGGGCCTGTTCGAGGTCAGCGTCACGGCCACGGTCACGACCAAGGTCGGCGAGAAGGTGTTGTTCCTGGTCGAGGCCAAGCAAGCCGGCATCTTCGAGATCCGCAACGTGCCGGCCGAGCAGCAGCAAGGCATCCTGGGCGTCGTCTGCCCGCAGATGCTGTACCCGTACCTGCGCGCCATCGTCTCCGACGTCTGCACGCGCGCCGGCTTCCCGCCGATCCTGCTGGCCGAAGTCAACTTCCAGGCGATGTTCGAGGCACAGCAGCAGGCCCAGCTGGCGCAGGCCGCGACGGCCAACGGCGCGCCAAACTAACGACACCGGGGTCAGGTCTTGCGTTTTGCACGCTGATCCCTTTGCCCTGGGCGGAAACGCCTGTCGTGCAAAACGCAAGACCTGACCCCGTCACTTCAGATACTTGCGTTTTGCGCGCCGATCCCATTGCCCTGCGCGAAAGCGCATGCCGTGCAAAGCGCGCGACCTGACCCCGTCACTTCAGATGGAACCGCGATGCGCATCTCCGTCATAGGCGCCGGTGCCTGGGGCACCGCTCTTGCGATCGCCGCCGCGCGGCGCCATCGCGTGCTGCTGTGGGCGCGCGACGCCGCACAGGCGCAGCAGATGGCCGCCGAGCGGCGCAACGCACGCTACCTGCCGCATGCGGTGTGGCCGGACCAGCTGGCGGTCACGAGCGACCATTCCGCCACGCTCGCGCACGCGCAGGGCGGGCTGGTGATCGTCGCGACGCCGATGTCGGCGCTGCGCGAGCGCCTCGCCGCGCTGGCGCCCGACACCTGCGTGTTCTGGCTGTGCAAGGGCGTCGAATCCGCCACCGGCGCGCTGGGCCACCAGATCGCGACGAGCGTCCTGCCGCATGCCTCCGTGGGCGTGCTCTCGGGCCCCAGCTTCGCGCAGGAAGTGGCGGGCGGCAGCCCGACGGCGCTGGTCGCCGCCAGCAGCGACCCGGCCCTGTGCGACCTCGCGGTCGCGGCCTTCCACGGCGAGGCGATCCGCATCTACCGCTCCACCGACGTCGTCGGCGTGGAGGTGGGCGGCGCCGTCAAGAACGTGCTCGCGATCGCCACCGGCATCGGCGACGGCCTGAACCTGGGGCTCAACGCGCGTGCCGCGCTGATCACGCGCGGCCTGGCGGAGATGACGCGCCTGGGCGTCGCGCTCGGTGCGCAGCCCGACACGTTCATGGGCCTGTCGGGCCTCGGCGACCTGGTGCTGACCGCCACCGGCGACCTGTCGCGCAACCGCAAGGTCGGCCTGATGCTCGCGCAGGGCCTGTCGCTGAGCGGCATCCTCGAACGCCTGGGCCACGTCGCCGAAGGCGTCCATTGCGCCGAGACCGTCACTCGGCTCGCGCACGACCATGGCGTGGCGATGCCCATTGCCGACATGGTCTCGGCCGTGATCCATCGGCGCATCGCGCCGCGCGACGCGGTGGCGTCGTTGATGCGGCGCGATTCGCGCGACGAAGGTTTCTAGACTCGAGTCGGTCGGTCAGGCGATGGCCGAGGGGTCTGGCACCGGCTTCGTCCCGCGCCAGGTCGCAGGCGAAAGAGCGGTTGTTCCTCGCGGGCAAGACGGTATCTGACCTCGATCCTTGGCGGGGGCTCGAGGTCAGGCTCCGCCTCGGATCGCGGGAAGCGCCGCTTCCCTCTGCAACGGCTCTGCGCGATCCGAGGCGGTGCCAGACCCCTCCGGCGTCAGCCAGCCCCGGCGCGCGGCCAACTACGCCCCACCAGCGTACCCGTTGACTCGCCACGCCTCGAACACCGCCACCGCCACCGCGTTGCTCAGGTTGAGACTGCGCTGGCCCGGCAGCAGCGGCAGGCGAACCAGCCGTTCAGGCGGAAACGTCTCGCGCAGCGCGACCGGCAGCCCCGCCGACTCGCTGCCGAACACGAGGCTGTCGCCGGCCTGCCAGGCGACGCTGCCCAGCGTGCCCGTGCCGCGCGTCGAGAACGCGAAGCAGCGTGCCGGGTCGACGCTCGCCGCGTAGTCCTCCCAGCGCGCGTGCCGGCGCACGTCGGCGAACTCGTGGTAGTCGAGCCCGGCGCGGCGCAGCAGCTTGTCCTCCATCGAGAAGCCCAGCGGCTCGATCAGGTGCAGCTCGCAACCCGTGTTGGCGGCGAGCCGGATCACGTTGCCGGTGTTGGGCGGGATCTCCGGATGGACGAGGACGATGCGGAACATGCCGCATTGTCCCCCGGCCCGGCAGCCGAACCTGCGTGTCGCGCAACATGCCCGCGGGGCCGACGCTCACGACTCGGGCGTGCGCGCCACCACCCACACCTGCACATCGCGCGCGCCCGCCGCGCGCAGCGTGCGCACGGCCGCATGTGCGGTGGCGCCGGTGGTGAGCACGTCGTCCACCAGCGCGATGCGCGCGCCGCGCACCCAGGCGGCGTGGCGCGGCATGACGACGAACGCGCCCTGCAGATTGGCGCCGCGGGCGTCGCGGTGCAGGCCCAGCTGGTGGCCGGTGTCGCGCGCGCGGAACAGCGCGTCGGCGCGCGTCTCGAGCGCCAGCGCGCGGGCGAGCCGGCGCGCGAGCTCCCAGGACTGGTTGTAGCCGCGCTCGCGCAGCCGCTCCCGCGACAACGGCACCGCGACCACGTGCAGGTCCGTGCCGCGGACGTCGTGCAGGCGCGCGAGCAGGGGCTGCAGCAAGGCTGCGAGCGGTTCGAGCCGTTGATGGAACTTGAGCTCCGCGAGCTGCCGGTCCCACGGGTAGCCGTAGTCGACGCCGGCCACCGCGCGCGACCACGGCGGCGGCGCGAGCCGGCAACGGACGCAGCGCAGGTCGCCGTCGTCGGCCGGGGCGGCCGGCGGATGCGGCAGCAGCAGCGGCAACGCGCAGCCGGCGCAGCGCGGGCGGGCCGTCGCGAAGCGGGCCGCGCAACAGGAACACAGCCCGCCGTCGCACCAGCCGCGACACACGATGCAACGCCCGCCGGCCTGACGCCGCCAGTGCGCGAACAGCGGGCGCACGCCCGCGACGGCACGTGTCAAGGGCCCGGCGCTTGGCCCGGCGCCGCCAGCGGGCATGGCGGAGGCGTCGGGCCGTGAAGTCATCGGCTCAATATACTGCCGCATGGCCGCCGCCCCGACCCCCGAATCCCGCCCGGAACGCCTCGATCCGCGCGCACTGGATCGCGCGTGGGCCCGCCTGGCGGCGCAGCCGGCGCCGCCGTGGCTGCACGGCGAGATCGCGCGGCGGATGAGCGAGCGGCTGTCCATCGTCAAGCAGGTGCCGTTGCACGTCTTCGACTGGTGGAGCGAGCTCGGCGGCGGCGCGTCGGTGCTGGCGCAGGCCTATCCGAAGGCGACGGTCACCGGCGTGCTGCGGCCCGAGTCGGCCCTGGCCCCGGCGGCGGTCCCGACCGAGGCCGCCGCGCTTTCCGCGACGCCCGCGTGGCGTCGCTGGCTGGGCCTGGGCGCGAGCGGGCCGCGCGCGATCGCCCAATCCGCGGTGCCGCCTGCGCAGGCGCAGCTCGTCTGGTCCAACATGAGCCTGCACTGGGCCCAGGACGCGCCCACGCTGATGCGCGAATGGCAACGCGCCCTGGTCGTCGACGGCTTCCTGATGTTCACGACCTTGGGCCCCGGAACGCTGGTCGCCTTGCGCGACCTCTACCGCGCCAACGGATGGGGCACGCCGTATGCGCCGTGGACCGACATGCACGATCTCGGCGACATGCTGGTCGAGGCCGGCTTCGCCGATCCCGTGATGGACCAGGAAACGCTGCGGCTGACCTGGAGCAGCGCGCAGGCCGCCCTGGCCGAATTGCGCACGCTGGGCATGAACTCCGACGCCGCCCGCTTCGCAGGCCTGCGCACCCCGCGCTGGCGCGAGCGCCTGCTCGCGGCGCTCGGCGCGCACGTCGATCGCGAAGGCCGCGTGGAGCTCGAGTTCGAGATCGTCTACGGCCACGCGTTCAGGCCCGTGCCGCGCGCCAGGCTCGCGGCGCAGACCCAGGTCGGACTCGACGACATGAAATCGATGCTGAGCCGAGGCCGTCAGCCCCGTTGACGCCCGCTCGGCGGGGCCCCTGGGGCAGGGCTTACGCTGAGTCCGGCGGCACGTTTTTGGCTCGAACAGGCCCTAGAATCGATTGGGTCTTGTGTCTGAAGTGCACCTCCCCTGTGCAAGCCCTCCGCTGGAAGGGTCTGCACGCGACCTCTGATCAAGCCGATCCGGGCCACCGATGGCCCTGGCCCGACAAGAAGGATCGAACTACGTGACGACAATGATGACGATTCGCAAGCTGGGACATGGCGCGACGCGCGCCGTTCTGGCGATTTCCGCATTGGCGACCACTGGCGTGGCGCTGGCTTTCGGTGACAAATCCGTGACCGACCTTCCCGGCGGCCCCAAGGTCCTGGGCCTCGACTTCCAGCCCGCCGTCACCGAGATCGCACGCCAGCAGAAGGAACTGCACTACTGGATGCTGATCGTCTGCACGGTGATCTTCGTCGTCGTGTTCGGCTTCATGTTCTATTCGATCTTCAAGCATCGCAAGAGCGTGGGCCACAAGGCGGCCAACTTCCACGAGAGCGTCGCGGTCGAGATCGCCTGGACGGTGGTGCCGTTCATCATCGTCATCCTGATGGGCGCCTTCGCCACGCGCACCGTCGTCGCGATGAAGGACACCACCAACGCCGACCTCACCATCAAGGCCACGGGCTACCAGTGGAAGTGGGGCTACGACTACGTCAAGGGCGAAGGCGAGGGCCTCGCGTTCATCTCCACGCTCGACACCGCGCAGCGCGACCTGTCGGAGACCGCCCAGCCCGCCGGCAACGACTACCTGCTCAAGGTCGACAACGCGCTGGTGGTGCCCGTCAACAAGAAGGTGCGCATCATCACGACCGCGGTCGACGTGATCCACTCGTGGAGCGTGCCGGCGTTCGGCGTCAAGCAGGACGCGATCCCCGGTTTCGTGCGCGACGCCTGGTTCCTGGCCGACAAGGTCGGCAGCTACTACGGCATGTGCTCGGAGCTGTGCGGCAAGGAGCATGCGTTCATGCCGATCCGCGTGGACGTGCTGTCCGCCACCGACTACACGGCCTGGGTCGACAAGCAGAAGAAGGCGCTGGCCGCCGCCCAGGACGATCCGAAGAAGGTCTGGGAACTGGCGCCGCTGATGGCGCGCGGCGAGAAGGTCTACCTGGCCAACTGCGCCGTGTGCCACAAGCCGGACGGCTCGGGCGCCGGTCCGGTCAAGCCGCTCGACAAGTCGCCGGTCGTGCTCGACGCCGACAAGAACGCGCAGATCCTGACCGTGCTGCACGGCCGCCTCAACGGCGCGATGCCGGCGTGGCAGGGCAAGCTGTCGGAGACCGAGATCGCCGCCGCCATCACCTACACGAAGAACTCGTGGAGCAACCACACCGGCCAGCTCGTCGAGCCGTCCGACGTGGTCGCTGCCGAAGCCAAGTAAGTCGCCGCTCGATCCCCAGATCGACTGACACACGCGTTCGCTGAAGGATTCCCGCTCATGAGTGCTGTTCTCCCCCATCCGGTCGATCACGGTCACGACCACGACCATGACCACGATCATGCGCACGGCCACCCGGTCGGCTGGCGTCGCTGGGTGTTCGCGACCAACCACAAGGACATCGGGACGCTGTACCTGCTGTTCGCGTTCACGATGTTCCTGGTCGGCGGCACGCTGGCGCTGCTGATCCGCCTCGAGCTGTTCCAGCCGGGCCTGCAGTTCTTCAACCCCGAACTGTTCAACCAGTTCACCACGATGCACGGCCTGATCATGGTGTTCGGCGCGATCATGCCGGCATTCGTCGGCTTCGCGAACTGGATGATCCCGATGCAGATCGGCGCCGCGGACATGGCGTTCGCGCGCATGAACAACCTGAGCTTCTGGCTGCTGATCCCGGCGGCCATCATGCTCGTCGGCTCGTTCTTCATGCCCGGCGGCGCCCCCGCGGCCGGGTGGACGCTCTACGCGCCGCTCACGCTGCAGATGGGCCCGTCGATGGACGGCGGCATCTTCGCGATGCACTTGATGGGCGCGAGCTCCATCATGGGCTCGATCAACATCATCGTCACCATCCTCAACATGCGCGCGCCCGGCATGACGCTGATGAAGATGCCGATGTTCTGCTGGACCTGGCTGATCACTGCCTACCTGCTGATCGCCGTGATGCCCGTGCTCGCCGGCGCCATCACGATGACGCTGACCGACCGCCACTTCCACACCAGCTTCTTCAATCCGGCCGGCGGCGGCGACCCGGTGATGTACCAGCACGTGTTCTGGTTCTTCGGCCACCCCGAGGTCTACATCATGATCTTGCCGGCCTTCGGCATCGTCAGCCAGGTCGTGCCCGCGTTCGCCCGCAAGCGCCTGTTCGGCTACACGTCGATGGTCTACGCCACGTCGTCGATCGCCATCCTGTCGTTCATCGTGTGGGCGCACCACATGTACACGACGGGCATGCCGGTCACCGGCCAGCTGTTCTTCATGTACGCCACGATGCTGATCTCCGTGCCCACCGGCGTGAAGGTCTTCAACTGGCTGGCCACGATGTGGCGCGGCTCGATGACGTTCGAGGCCCCGATGCTGTGGGCCGTCGGCTTCATCTTCGTGTTCACGATGGGCGGCTTCACGGGCCTCATCTGCTCGATGGCGCCGATCGACATCCAGCTGCAGGACACCTACTACGTCGTCGCGCACTTCCACTACGTGCTCGTCGCCGGCTCGCTGTTCGGCATGTTCTCCGGCTACTACTACTGGGCGCCGAAGTGGACCGGCGTGATGTACAGCGAGACCCGCGGCAAGATCCACTTCTGGTCGTCGCTGGTGTTCTTCAACGTCACGTTCTTCCCGATGCACTTCCTGGGCCTGGCCGGCATGCCGCGCCGGATCGCCGACTACCCGATGCAGTTCGCCGATTTCAACGCGCTGGCCTCCGTCGGCGCGCTGGGCTTCGGCCTGACGCAGGTGTTCTTCCTGCTGTTCGTGGTGGTCCCGGCGATGCGCGGCAAGGGCGAGCCGGCGCCGCAGCGCCCGTGGGAAGGCGCCGAGGGCCTCGAGTGGGAAGTGCCGTCGCCGGCACCGTGGCACACCTACGAGACCCCGCCCAAGCTCGATCGCACGGCCACCAAGGTCATCGGTTGAAGGCCATGTCGCAGACGCCCGAACAGCGCCGCAAGAACCTGCGCCTGGGGCTCACGCTCTTCACGGTGGCGCTCGTCTTCGGCCTCGGCTTCTTCGCCAAGGCGATGTTGTTCGGCCTATGAGCGACGACAAGACACCGCGCGAGAACAAGCAGAAGCGGCTCAACCGCGACATGCTGTTCAAGCTGACGCTGGTCGTCTTCCTCATGGGGGGCTTCGGCTATGCGATGGTGCCCATGTACAAGTCGATCTGCGAGGCGCTGGGCGTCAACGTCATCGCCCGAGGCGACGTCGGCGCGGCCTACGGCGCGCAGAACGCCCCGATCAATTCGCAGGTCGACCTGACGCGCAACGTCACCGTGGAGTTCGACGCCAACGCGCGCGGCCCGTGGGAATTCCATCCGGCGCGCAACGCCGTCACCGTCCATCCGGGCGAGATGACCACGGTGATGTACGAGTTCAAGAACACGCAGGCGCGCACGATGACGGCGCAGGCGATCCCCAGCTACGCGCCGGGCGTCGCCCAGGCGCACTTCACCAAGGTCGAGTGCTTCTGCTTCACGCAGCACACGCTGGCGCCGGGCGAATCCAAGACCTGGCCGGTGGTGTTCTACGTCGACGACAAGCTGCCCCAGGACGTCAAGACGATCACGCTGTCGTACACGTTCTTCGAGGTCGGCGGCACCACGCCGCCGGCGCCTGTCGGCCAGCTCGAAACCAAGCCGCATGTTTGAGATGACCGCCCCTGACGACCAACCCGAAGAGCAGTCGCCGACCGCCCGCAAGGCGAATTTCGGCCAGACCTTCCGCGCCGTCGCCTGGTCCTTCCTGGGCATCCGCCGTTCCGCCGACCACGAGCAGGACGTCAAGAAGCTGAACCCGATCCACGTGGTGATCGCCGCCGTCATCGGCGCCGCGGTCTTCGTCATCTTCCTGGTCCTGGTGGTGCACTTCGTCACCGCTGCGGCCACGAGTCATTGATTTTCCGTTTCACCGATCTGAAGAGTTCTGGAGAAAAGAAACCATGTCCGCCGCGACTCCCCACGGAACCACCCCGCACTACTTCATCCCCGCCCCGTCGCGCTATCCGGTGTGCGTGGCGATCGGCCTGCTCCTGATGGTCGCGGGCGGCAGCCAATGGGTCAACGGACACGAGTGGGGCTCGTGGTGCGTGCTCACGGGCGTCGTGGTGTGGCTGGCCACGCTCGCGCAGTGGTTCACCACCGCCATCGGCGAGAGCGAGGGCGGGCTCTACTCGGACCACGTCGACGTCTCGTTCCGCTGGAGCATGAGCTGGTTCATCTTCTCGGAAGTGATGTTCTTCGCGTCCTTCTTCGGGGCGCTGTTCTGGGCCCGCCAGATCGCGCTGCCCATGCTGGGCAACCTCGATCACCAGATCCTGTGGCCCGATTTCCACGCGATCTGGCCCAGCGCGCAGCCGGGCGTCACCGGCTCGCCGGCCGACACGATCGCGCCGTTCCACACGATGGGCCCGTGGCCGATCCCGACGCTCAACACCGCCATCCTGCTGACCTCCGGCGTCACTCTGACGATCGCCCACCACGCGCTGATCGCCAGCCATCGCTCCAAGGCCATCCTCTGGATGTGGATCACGGTGCTGCTGGGCGCCAGCTTCCTGTGCTGCCAGGCCTACGAGTACCACGAGGCCTACACCGAACTCAACCTGAAGCTCTCGTCGGGCATCTACGGGTCCACGTTCTTCATGCTCACCGGCTTCCACGGCTTCCACGTGTTCGTCGGCATGCTGATGCTGTTCTTCATCACGATGCGCATGCGCAAGGGCCACTTCACGCCACAGCGCCACTTCGGCTTCGAGGGCGCGGCCTGGTACTGGCACTTCGTGGACGTGGTCTGGCTGGGTCTGTACGTCGTCGTCTACTGGCTCTGACCAGGACGCCGCGACCGGGTCGCGGAGGGCCTGCTAGGCCGGAGGGGTCTGGCACCGGTTCGGATCGCGCTGACACGCTGCCGCCAGCCGCGACGCTTGCCGCGATCCGAAGGGGTGCCTGACCTCGATCCCCGACTGAGGACTGAGGATCGAGGTCATGCACCCCCTTCCTCCGCGAGCAGCGGCGATGCTTCGATAAGCGACCCGGCGCGGAGGCAGGCGGTGCCAGACCCCTCCAGGCGTTTCGCCGCCGACCCCATGGCGCCTCGGAATGTCGAACGCCGCCTCGAGTCCCTCGGGCGGCGTTCTTGTTTGAAGCGAGGGGAACTGCTCGACCGTTCCCGTCTCGAAGCCTCAGGTGCCGATCGGGATGCCCGAGGGGTGGATCCAGCCCAGGCTCCAGGCCAGCAGGATCAGCAGGAACAGCGTGACCGACAATCCGACGCGAATGGCCAGCACGCGGGCCATTCGCTTGTCGGCGTCGCCGCCCACATGGCCTGCGTCCGGCCCGCGGCGCAGCATGAAGTACCCGGCGCCGCCGAGCGCGGCCAGGACGAGCACCAGGAATGCCACGATCACGATTTTCATGAAGAACGATTATTCCACCGACCCCGCGGCGACGTCCGCGGGTTCATCCCCTCCCGGCGATGCGCCCCAAGGCCGCGCGGGCAGCACGCGTTCGCGCGTCGTCTGGTTCGTGGTCGCGCTCGCCTGCGCTTTGCTCACGGCGCGCTTCGGCGCCTGGCAGCTGTCGCGTGCGCACACCAAGATCGCCTATGCGAACACCGTGGCCGCACGCCTGGACATGCCGGCCGTGCCGCAGGACGCGCTCGCGCGCGACGCCGCCACGGCCGAGCAGCAGTGGTACCGCCAGGTCGTCCTGACAGGCCAATGGGTCGGTGCACGCACCGTGTTCCTCATGAACCGGACGATGGACGAGCGATCGGGCTTCTACGTCATGACACCGTTGCGCCTGCCGGACGGCAGCGCCGTGGTCGTGCAGCGCGGCTGGGTGCCGCGCGACGACGCCGATCCGATGAAGGTGCCGGTGGTCGCCACGCCGGCCGGCACGGTGACGATCGCCGGCCGCGCCGCGCCCTGGCCATCGCACTGGATCGACATCGGCCACGGCAACGGGGGCCCGGTCCGGCAGAATCTCGAACGCGACGCCTTCGAGGCCGAGTCCGGCCTGGCGCTGCGCCCGCTCACGGTGGCGGAGGCGGCGTCGGACGGCAATGCGCACGACGGCCTGCGGCGCGACTGGCCGGCCACGCTCGGCGGCGTCAGCGTCGTGACGAACTATGGCTACGCCGTGCAGTGGTTCGCGATGAGCATCGCGTTCCTCGGCCTCTACGTGTGGCTGCAGTTCATCCGTCCGCGCCGGCGGACCCCGGCCTCCGATTCAGAAATCCCGAACGACGCCCGCGTCGACGACACCGCCCCCCGATGAAACCGACGCCGTCCGACGACCCCCAGGCCACCGGCCCGGAATCCCTCACGTTCACGCTGCACGGCACGCCCGCCCCGATGCGCGACTACTCCGCCGCGCAGAGCCGGCGCGGCCGCATCACGATGCTGGTGATCCTGTTCGCCTGCGCGCTGCCGGTGATCGCCTCGTACTTCACCTACTACGTGATCCGACCCGGCGGCCGCACCAACTACGCGACGCTGGTCGAGCCGCAGCGTCCGCTGCCCTCGCTGGACGTGCTGCCCGCGCAGGACATGGACGGCCACTCGGTGCCGCTCACCACGCTCAAGGGCCAGTGGCTGATGATCGTCGTGGCGCCGGCCAACTGCGACAAGCTGTGCGAGGACAACCTGTTCCTGGAGCGCCAGCTGCGCGAGATGATGGGCGCCGAACGCGACCGGATCACGAAGGTCTGGCTGGTCGACAGTCCCGAGCCGGTCGCGCCGGCGGTGGCGGCCGCGATGGCCGCCAGGCCGCCGGTGGCCCTGTACCGCGTCGAGCGCGCGGCGCTGGCGCGCTGGCTGGAGCCGGAGGCCGGCCACAAGCTCGAGGAGCACCTCTACATCGTCGATCCGCTCGGCAACTGGATGATGCGCACCCCGGCCAGGCCCGATCCGGTCAAGCTCAAGAAAGACGTCGAGAAGCTGCTGCGCGCCTCGGCGTGGTGGAACCGGCCGAAGGCGGCCCCATGAGCGTGCGACGGCCGCGCTCCGTCGCGCCCTCGACTGCGGCCCCGGGCCTGGAAGCGGCCCGATGAACACGGTGCCCCGCTACGACTGGACGTCGCTGAGCGGCCTCGCGCTGATCGCGCTCGCCATCGTGTCGGTGGTGTTGATGATCGCGTGGTGGCGCGGCGGGCTGCGCCGCAGGTCGCCCACGCAGCGGGTCGCCGCGCTCGCCGGCCTGACGCTGTTCCTGTGCTTCGACCTCGTCGTGTTCGGCGCCTACACGCGCCTCAGCGACTCGGGCCTGGGCTGTCCCGACTGGCCGGGCTGCTACGCCACCGCCAGCCCGGTAGCCGCGGCGCAGCACATCGCGCAGGCGCAGGCGATCGCGCCGAACGGGCCGGTGACGGAGAAGAAGGCGTGGATCGAGATGATCCACCGCTACTTCGCGATGGCGTTGGGCGCGCTGATCATCCTGATGCTGGCGGCGGCCGCCCTCGCGCGCGAGCGGCGAGCGCTCATCCTCGCGCTCGTGACGCTCGCGTGGGTGATCGCGCAAGGGATGTTCGGCGCGCTCACGGTCACCTGGAAGCTCTATCCGGCCATCGTCACCGGCCATCTGCTGGGCGGCATGGGCCTGCTGGCCTTGCTCGCGGTGCAGGTGCCCGCACGCGCGGACGCGAGCGACGCGGCGCGCGGCGCGCGCGACCGCCTGGCGCTGTGGCTCGCCGCCCTCGCGCTGCTGCTGCAGGTCGCCCTCGGCGGCTGGGTCAGCACCAACTACGCCGTGCTCGCCTGCACGGGCTTTCCGCAATGCAACGGCCAGTGGTGGCCCGCGATGAACTGGGCCGAAGGCTTCACGTTCGCGCGCGAACTGGGCCGCCGCGCCGACGGCGAGCCGATCGCGATGACCGCGCTGGTGGCGATCCAGTGGACGCACCGGCTGTTCGCCGTCGCCTTCGCCGTGGCGATGGGCTGGCTCGCGGCACGGCTTTGGAAGCGCGGGCCGCCGGCGCGCCGCCGGGCTGTCATCATCGGCGGCCTGGTGGTGGTCCAATGGGGCACCGGGCTGTCGAACGTCGTGCTCGGCTGGCCTTTGGTGGCAGCATTGGCGCACACTGCCGGTGCCGCGGCGCTGGTGATCTGCATCGGCTTCGAAGTGGCCGCCGCCCTGAATTCCAGAAACCGAATCCTCTCGTCATGAGCTCCGTCCCCGTTCCGAACCCCGCTCCCGTGTCGGCCGCGCCCTCGCGCTGGCGCCAGTACTACGCGCTCACCAAGCCGCGCGTGGTGCAACTGATCGTCTTCTGCGCCGTGATCGGCATGTTCCTGGCCGTGCCCGGCTGGCCGCCGCTGGTGCCCACGCTGGCCGCCACCGCGGGCATCTGGCTGGTGGCCGCCGCCGCCGCCGCGTTCAACTGCCTGGTGGAGCAGCAGATCGACAGGCGCATGACGCGCACGGCCTGGCGCCCGACCGCCAAGGGCGAGCTGACGAACACGCAAGCGCTGCTGTTCTCGATGGTGCTGTGCGGTGCCGGCGCCGCACTGCTGCTGACGTGGGTCAACGCGATCACGCTGTGGCTGACGCTGGCCACCTTCATCGGCTACGCGGTGATCTACACGCTGATCCTCAAGCCGATGACGCCGCAGAACATCGTCATCGGCGGCGCGTCGGGCGCGATGCCGCCGGTGCTCGGCTGGGCAGCGATGACGGGCCACGCCGACGCCGACGCGTGGCTGCTGTGCCTGATCATCTTCCTGTGGACGCCGCCGCACTTTTGGGCCCTGGCGCTGTACCGCACCGAGGACTACCGCAAGGCCGGTCTGCCGATGCTGCCCGTCACGCACGGCCCCGACTTCACCAAGCTGCACGTGTTCCTGTACACGCTGGTGCTGTTCGCCGGCACGCTGCTGCCCTTCGTCAGCGGCCTGAGCGGCTGGCTGTACCTCGCCTGCGCCGTCGTGCTGGGCTTCCTGTTCTCGGCCTACGCCTTCAAGCTGTGGCGCCACTACAGCGACGACCTGGCCCGGCGCACATTCCGCTTCTCGATCCTGTACCTGTCGCTGCTGTTCGCCGCGCTGCTGGTCGACCACTACATCCGCTGATGAACACGCGTCGACTGTTTCTCGCGCTGGCCGCCCTGGGCGCGCTGGCTGTCTCGGGCTGCGAACGCGCTGCCCCGCCGCACCGCTACAACGGGATCGACCTGACCGGCGCCGAATACGCGCGCCAGCTGAGCCTGCCCGACTTCGACGGCAAGACGCGCACACTGGCCGACTTCAAGGGCAAGGTCATCGCGATCTACTTCGGCTACACGCAGTGCCCCGACGCCTGCCCGACGACGCTTGCCGAGCTCGCGGGCGTCGCCAAGGCGCTGGGCCCGGACGCGGCGCGCCTGCAGGTCGTCTTCGTCACGGTCGACCCGTCGCGCGACACCGCCGCGCTGCTGAAGAACTACGTCACCAACTTCAACCCGTCGTTCCTGGCGTTGCGCGGCACCGAGGACCAGACGAAGGCGATCACGCACGAGTTCAAGATCTTCTACGAGAAGGTGCCGGGCAAGACCGACGACACGTACACGATCGACCACATCTCGGGCGTCTACCTGTTCGACCCGCAGGGCCGCGTGCGCCTGTTCGAGAAGCAGAGCCTCGAGCCCGCGCTGATGACCGACGACATCAAGGCGCTGCTCGCCGAGCCGGCCTGAGTCAGGCCACGGCCGCGAGCGCCGCGACGCGTTGCCGGTCCAGCCAGTCGCGCAGCCGCGGTTCCCCGGTCAATGCCAGCGCACGGCCGTACGCGGCGGCGGCCTCGGCGCGGTCGCCGGCCATCGCCAGCAGATGCGCGCGCGCCGCCCACCACGGCTGGTGCGACACCACGCGCTCGGCGGGGATCGCGTCCAGCAACGCGAGCCCCGCGCGGGCGTCACGCGCATGCGCGGCCGCCACGGCGTGCGCGATGCCCGCCCCCACGGTCGGCGCCAGCATCAGCAACTGCTCGTACATCGCCGTGATGCCGGCCCACGGCACCGCGCCCTCGAGTCTGCCGTGCGCGTGCGCCGACTGGATCGCCGCTTCCAGCTGGTAAGGCCCGGGCATGCGATGCGTCGCGGCCTGCGTCAACGCGGCATCGGCGCGCGCGATCAGGGCGTGATCCCAGCGCGCGGCGTCCTGTTCGTGCAGTGGCGTGAACACGTCGCCCCGCGCCGCGCGTCGCGCCTCGCAGTGCCACAGCAGCGCGAGCAGGCCCAGCGCCTCGGGCTCGTCGGGCAGGTGGGCCGCGACCAGTTCGGCCAGGAACACCGCCTCGCCTGCGAGTTGGCCCGAGCCGGTGTCGTCGGCCTGGCCCCAGTGCAGCGTGTACGCCCCGTAGATCGCCTCCAGCACCGACGCGAGCCGCTCCGACCACTCCTGGGGTTCGGGCTCCTCGAAACGCAGGCCGGTCGCGCGGATCTTGGCCTTCGCGCGCACCAGGCGCTGGGACATCGTCTCAGGCTTGACGAGGAAGGCGCAGGCGATGCGCGCGGCGTCCAGGCCCAGCACGGTCTGCAGCATCAGCGCGCTGTGCACGCCGGCGTCGATCGCCGGGTGGGCGCAGACGAACAGCAGCCGCAGGCGGGCGTCGGGCAGGGCGGGGGCGTCCGGGGCGGGCTCGTCCTCGCCGGGCCACAGGATGGTCAGCGCCGGGTCGTCGGCCAGGCGCTGGCGGCGCGCGGCCACCAGCAGACGGCGGCGGGCGGCGGTCAGCAACCAGGCGTCGGGCGACGCCGGCACACCATCGACCGGCCAGTGCTCGAGCGCCGCGGCGAAGGCGTCGGCCAGCGCGTCCTCCGCCGCCGCGACGTCGCGCCACTGCCAGGCCAGCCACGCAAGCAGCCGGCCGTAGCTGTGGCGCGCCGCCGTCTCGGCGGCCGTGGCTGCCGCGTCTTCGTTCACCGCGGCGGCATCAGGCGGACAGGCCACACCAGCGTCGAGCCCACCGCCGAGCCGGGACAGCGCTCGGCCCACTTGAGCGCTTCGTCGAGCGATTCGACGTCGACCACGGCGTAGCCGCCCAGCATGTCCTTGGTGTCGGCGAACGGGCCATCCTGCACCTGGCGCTTGCCGTTGCGCACGCTGACCGCGGTCGGCTGGTCGTGCTCGAGCCGCTTGGCGTCGCGCAGAACGCCGGCGGCGGCCATGGCTTCCATGTAGAGCTTCCACGCCTGCATCGGTGCGACGCCGCGCACCGGGTCGTCGTTGACCACGAAGATCTCGTGCGGTTGATGGAAGGTGAGGACGAATTCCATGAGCTTCTCCTGCGCCGTCGCGGCGCGTACGGCGCAGCACCGCGCTGCCCCTGAGCATAGATGCGCGAGAACGGCGCGAACGGACAGCAGGGTGGAATTTTTCTGCGCGCGCTGGTGGCCGAGGGGCCTGACCTCGATCCTCAGCGAAGCCGGGGTCAGGCACCGTCTCGAATCGCGGATGGCGCAAAAGGCTGACGACGGCCAACCTGCGCGATTCAAGACGGTGCCAGACCCCTCACGGCGACGGCTCGGCGTGCAAACGTCCGGCCCATCGGCGATGCCGCGGCGCTCCTCCAATGAAAAACGGACGCCGAGGCGTCCGTTTCAGGGGGAATGCACCGCGTTCAGACGCGTTGCGGCTCCAGCGTCTTGCGCATCTTCTTCAGCGCAGCCACCTCGATCTGGCGGATCCGCTCGGCGCTGACGCCGTACTCGGCCGCCAGCTCGTGCAGCGTCATGCCGCCGGAGCTGTCGTCGTTGACCTTCAGGTAGCGCTCTTCCACGATGCGGCGGCTGCGCGGATCCAGGGTCTCCAGCGCTTCGCCGATGCCGGCGCCGGCCAGGCGGTCGTGCGCGGCGTTCTCGATGACGCGGGTGGGCTCGTCGCGGTCGTCGGCCAGGTAGGCGATCGGGGCGTAGGCTTCCTCGCCGTCGTCGTTCTGCGATTCCATCGCGACGTCGCCGCCGGACATGCGCGTCTCCATCTCGAGCACTTCTTCCGGCTTGACGTTGAGGTCGCGCGCGACGCGTTCGACCTGCGCGCGCGACAGCGTGTTGCGGTGCACGTCGGCGTCTGCCGCCTCTTCCTTCAGCTTGGACTTCATCGAGCGCAGGTTGAAGAACAGCTTGCGCTGGGACTTGGTCGTCGCGACCTTGACCATGCGCCAGTTCTTCAGGATGTACTCGTGGATCTCGGCCTTGATCCAGTGCATCGCGTAGCTGACGAGCCGCGCGCCCTGGGTCGGGTCGAAGCGCTTGACGGCCTTCATCAGGCCGATGTTGCCTTCCTGGATCAGGTCGCCGTGCGGCAGGCCGTAACCCAGGTACTGGCGCGAGACGGACACGACGAGGCGCAGGTGCGACATCACGAGCGCGCTGGCGGCCTTCAGGTCGCCGGTGTCACGCAGCTCGGTCGCCAGGCGCGTCTCCTCCTCCTGCGTCAGCAGGGGCAGGCGGTTGATGGACGAGATGTAGGCGTCGAGGTTGCCCAGCGGGGGAACCAGGCTCCACGGGTCGCGGACGGACAGTGCGTTGGCTTGGGTGGTGGTGGTCATGTGCTCAGTCTGATCGGATTCCGATCGTTCGGTTCCACGAATATTAGCACTCTCGTCAAGCGAGTGCTCGCCCGCCTCAATGGTCGTTCTTGTCATGATGGATGCCGGTATTTATTGATAAATACAGATAGCGAGCACTCACATATTGCTATTTACGTATCGCGCGCTACAAAAATATTTACACAATTCCCGGCAACCCGCTCTCCCGCGCCCCGGCGACGCCGCCGGACGCCGCTGCGACGTCCCCCACAGATGAGGACGACTTGCCCGACATCAACACCCGCGGATGTCGAGCCGGACGGCCCGCCGGCGCCCCCTGGGGGCGCGGCTACAGTGGCGTCCATGAGCGACGACCGCCCCGACCCCGACGACCTGCTCGCGCAGGCGCACGAGGCGGAGCGCGCGGCGCGGCGCGGCCACCTGAAGATCTTCTTCGGCGCGTCGGCCGGCGTCGGCAAGACGTGCGCGATGCTGGCGCAGGCACAGGCCCAACTCGAGCAGGGCGTCGACGTGGTGATCGGCGTCGTCGAGACGCACGGTCGCTCCGACACTACCGCGCTGATCGGCGCCACGCCCGTCATGGCGCGACGCGAGCTTTCGCAGCACGGCCGCGGCCTGGCCGAGTTCGACCTCGACGCCGTGCTGCAGCGCCGGCCGGCACTGGTGCTGGTGGACGAGCTGGCGCATTCGAACGCCACCGGATCGCGCCATCCGAAGCGCTGGCAGGACGTGGAGGAGCTGCTCGCCAACGGCATCGACGTGTGGACCACGATGAACGTGCAACACCTCGAGAGCCTCAACGACGTGGTCAACGCGGTGGCCGGCGTGCGCGTGCGCGAGACCGTGCCCGACCACGTGTTCGACGGGGCCGACGACGTGGTGCTGGTCGACCTGCCGCCCGACGAGCTGCTGCAGCGGCTCAAGGAGGGCAAGGTCTACCTCGCGCCGCAGGCCGAGCGGGCGGCGTCCCACTTCTTTCGCAAGGGCAACCTGCTCGCGCTGCGCGAGCTTGCGCTGCGCCGCACGGCCGATCGCGTCGACGTCGACATGCTCGGCTACCGCCGCGGCCTGAAGTCGGCGGCCGTGTGGCCGGCGCGCGAGGCCTTGCTGGCCTGCGTCGGCCCGGGCGGCCAGGGCGAGAAGCTGGTGCGCGCCGCGGCCCGGCTCGCGGCGCAACTGGGCGCGCCGTGGCACGCGGTCTACGTGGAGACGCCCGCGCTGCAACGCCTGCCGCGCGCGCGCCGCGAGCAGGTCCTGCGCGTGCTGGCGCTCGCGCAGGACCTGGGCGCACGCACGGCCACGCTTGCCAGCGACGCCCCCGCGCCCGCGCTGGCGCGCTACGCGCGCGAGCACAACCTCATGCGCGCGGTACTGGGCCGGCGCGCCGGGTTCAAGGGCTGGTGGCGGCGCGACACCGCGGCGCGGCTCGCCGCGCAGGCGCCCGACCTGGAGCTCGTGCAGGTGGCGCTGCCGGCCCGCGAGACCGGCGCCACCGCGGCCGAACTGGCGGCAAGCCTCGCCGGCGACGACGGCGGGCGTCCGGGCGCCTGGCGCGCCTACGCGAACAGCGTCGCCGTGTGCGCCGCCGTCATCGCGGGCACGGCGCCGCTGCTGCACGTGCTGGAGAAGTCCAACATCGTGATGCTGCTGCTGCTGGCGGTGGTGTTCTCGGCGCTGCGCTACGGTCGCGGGCCCGCGGTGCTCGCCGCCTTCGTCAGCGTGGCGGCGTTCGACTTCTTCGACGTCGCGCCGCGCTTCACGTTCGAGGTCGGCGACGTGCAGTACCTCGTCACCTTCGCCGTGATGCTGATCGTGGCGCTGGTCATCGGCCAGCTCACGGCGGGCCTCACGTACCAGGCCCGCGTGGCCACGCTGCGCGAGGATCGCGTGCGGGCGCTGTACGAGCTGTCGCGCGACCTCGCCGCGGCCTTGATGCCCGAACAGATCGTCGAGATCGGCACGCGCGTGCTGCAGGCCCAGTTCGAGGCGCGCGCGGTGTTCCTGCTGCCGGGTGGCGACGACCGCCTGGTGGATCCCGGCGAACCGGGCGTCGACGCGGGCCTGGCCGCCTGGGCGATGGCGCACGCCGAGGCCGCGGGGCAGGGCACCGGCACCTTGCCGGCCAGCGCGATGCTCTACGTGCCGCTGAAGGCGCCGATGCGCGTGCGCGGCGTCGTCGCGCTGGCGCTGCGCCATCCGCGGCGCCTGAACGTGCCGGAGCAGCGCCGCCTGCTCGACACCTTCGCGTCGCTGCTGGCCATCGCGCTCGAACGCATCCACTACGTGGACGTCGCGCAGAAGACGACGGTGCAGATGGAGTCGGAGCGGCTGCGCAACGCGCTGCTGGGCGCGATCTCGCACGACCTGCGCACGCCGCTGGCCGCGCTGGCCGGCATGGCCGACTCGCTGCAGCTCACGGCGCCGCCGCTGGCGCCCGCCCACGCCGAGATCGCGCGCTCGCTGCGCGAGGCCGCCGTGCGCATGAACGCGCTGGTCAACAACCTGCTGGACATGGCACGCCTCGAGTCGGGCCATGTCGCGCTGAACCTGCAATGGCAGCCGCTGGAGGAGGTGGTGGGCAGCGCGCTGCGCAGCCTGGGCCCGCTGTTCGCCGGCCGCCACCCGATCCAGGTGAGCCTGCCGGCCGACCTGCCGCTGCTGCGCTTCGACGCGGTGCTGATCGAGCGCGTGCTGGCCAACCTGCTGGAGAACGCGGCCAAGTACACGCCCGCCGGGAGCGCGATCGCCATCGGCGCCGCGGCCATCGAGGAATCGGTGGAGGTGTGGGTGGCCGACGAGGGGCCGGGGCTGCCGCCGGGGCGCGAGGAGCGGCTGTTCGAGAAGTTCGAGCGGGGTCGCAAGGAGAGCGCGACCCCGGGCGTCGGGCTGGGGCTGGCGATCTGCCGCGCCATCGTGGCCGCCCATGGCGGCGCGATCCGTGGGGAGACGCGGCCCACGGGCGGCGCGCGCTTCGTGTTCACCTTGCCGCGCGGAGAGCCCCCGCGCATCGAGGAGCCGGCCGACGACGCGGACAATGCGGGGATGGACATCAAGCCATGAGCATCACGGAAACCCCGGGCAAGGTCCTGGTCGTCGAGGACGAGGTCGAGATCCGCCGCTTCATCCGCCTGGCGCTGCAGGCGGAGTCGCTGGAGGTGTCCGAGGCCGACGGCGTGCAGCGCGGCCTGGTCGAGGCCGGCACGCGCCGGCCGGACCTCGTGGTGCTCGATCTCGGGCTGCCCGACGGCGACGGCATCGACTTCATCCGCGGGCTGCGCACCTGGTCGGAGATTCCCGTCATCGTGCTGTCGGCCCGCACGATGGAGACCGACAAGATCGCCGCGCTCGACGCCGGCGCCGACGACTACCTCGTCAAGCCCTTCGGCACCGGCGAACTCCTCGCGCGCGTGCGCGCGCAACTGCGCCGGCACCCGCGCGCGAGCGCCGACGCCCAGAGCCTGCTGGAATTCGGCGACGTGCGCATCGACCTGGTGCGCCGCACCGTGGAGCGCGCCGGCGCCGCGCTGCACCTGACGCCCATCGAATACCGGCTGCTGACGCACCTGGCCTCGCATCCGAACCGAGTGCTCACTCACCCGCAACTCCTGAAAGCCGTGTGGGGTCCGTCGCATTCGGAGGACACGCATTACGTGCGGATCTACATGGGACACCTGCGCGCGAAGCTGGAGGCGGACCCGTCCCAGCCCCAGCACCTGATCACCGAACTGGGCGTCGGCTATCGATTTGTTCCCTGATCGGCGTCCTTTCGGGCGTTTCCTCTAGAGAGATCGTCTCCCGTGGCGCGGATAATTCCCGCTCCCGGCATCCGCCGGCCAGGAGGACCCCAGGTGAATGCAGTTCGACGTCTTGCCCTCGCGACGATGGCCGCCGCGGCCCTCGTGCTGGCCGGTTGCGCCACGCACGACGCGCCGCCGCAGCAACATCGCTACACCGAGAGCATCTCGTCGGTGCTGGTGTCCGAGGACGGCCAGCGCATCGCCGCGATCGGCAGCAACCACCACTACATCTTCGGCGCGCCCGAGGTGCTGGTGAAGGCGCTGCGTTCGCCGGTGCATCCGCAACTGGCGGCCACGTTCTCCACCTTCCACATCGACCAGCGCGGGGTCGTCACCGGCGACTGGCTGCTGACGCTGGCGCCCGGCGCATCGGCGGCGGACCGGGACGCCGCGAAGGCCGTGGGCCTCGTCCCCGGCGTCGATGGCGTCATGACCGCCAGCGGCCGGCTCAAGGGCCAGCGCTTCACCGGGTGGACGTACAAGCTGCGCGGCCCGCAGGACAAGCTGAACCAGGCCTACGTGATCGACATCACCACGGAGGACAGCGCCGCCGACGTCGCCGTCGACGACGCCGCCACGCCCATCCGCGTCGCGGCCGACGGCGTGCAGCTGATCTACTGGGCGCCGCTGGCCCCGGTCATCGTGCCCATCCTGTTCCTGACCCGCGCCAAGGATCATTGAAGCGCCCGCTTCGCATCGCCATGTCTCCCGCCGACATCGACCGCCTGGCGCTCACCGCGCTGCGCCTGCTGCCCGACGAACCGGATCGCGCGATGCGCCTCTGGGACGACGCGTTCGCGCGCGCGAGCGCCGCCGGGCTTGATCGCACGCTGCTGCGCCTGCGCATCGTGAAGATGCACTACCAGGCGCGCTTCGGCGAGCGCGAGGCCCTGGGCTCGCAGATGCTCGCGGCGGCGGCGCAGGCACGCGAGCAGGGCTGGCGCGTGGAGTCGCTGCTGGTCGACCTGCTGGAAGTCTTCCTCGGCACGCTGGGTGGCAACCATGACGAGGGCCTGGGCGACGTCGAGGCGATCCGTGCCGAGGCCGAGGCGCATCTCGATCCGATCGAGCTGAGCTGGATGGAGCTGATGGCCGGCCACTTCCATGGCTACCGCCTCGGCTGGGCGCAGGAGCCCGAGCGCACCTATCGCGCGCTGAACCGCCTGGTCGCCAGCCCCGACGCCCCGCCGGGCCTCATCGCCAACGTGCAGATGAACATCGGCCACAGCCACCTGCTGGTGGGCAACGTCGACCTGGCCTCCACCTACCTGCAGGAGGCGTGGCGCCTGTACCAGCCGCTGCCGCTGACGCCGCGCAAGCTCGCGACGGCGCGCGCGTGGGCGCAGTGCCTGATCGCGATGAACGAGTACCGGCGCGCCGACGCGGTGATGCAGGGGGCGCTCGATTCGCGCGCCGAACTCACGTCGGCGCTGTTCCTGTCCGGCGCGCTGCTCGTGGCGGCCGAGGCCAAGCTGAAGCTGGGCGACCGGGCCAGCGCCACCGCGTTGCTCGACGAGGCCGCCGCCAACGCGGAGGCCTCGATGGAGCCCGCGGTGCTGGTGCACGTGGCCTACGTGCGCGCGCTGGTGCTGTCCGAGCTCGGCGACATCCCGTCGGCAGCCGAGGTGGGCGAAGCCGGCTGCAAGCTGATTCCGCGCAACACGCACAAGCTGGGCGTGCAGAGCTGCCTGGACCTGACGGCACGCCTGCAGGCGCGGGTCGGCAACTTCCAGCGCGCCTACGAGCTGCAGTGCCAGGTCGTCACGATGCGCAGCGACCTCGCCAAGAAGTCGGCCGAGGTGCGCCACGTCGACCTGCACGTCGACCACCAGACGCACCTGGCGCGCATGCAGGCCGAGCACGCGCGGCGCGAGCGCGTCATCGCGGAGACGGCCGAGGCCGCCATCGTGCAGAAGAACCAGCTGCTGGAGCAGCGCCTGCGCGAGGTCGAGCGGCTGCAGGAATCGCTGCGCGAACTCGCGAACCGCGACGCGCTGACCGGGCTGTACAACCGCCGCTACCTCGGCGAGGCGTTGCCGGGGCTGGTCTCGATGGCGTCGCGCCGCGGCGACCGCATCGTCGTGATCCTGATCGACCTGGATCACTTCAAGTCGGTCAACGACGTCTACGGCCACCAGATGGGCGACCTCGTGCTCGAAGGCTTCGCCGACCTGGTGCGCGACGGCTTCCGCGCGCACGACCTGTGCTGCCGCTACGGCGGCGAGGAGTTCTGCGTGGTGATGGCCGACACCGACGACATCGCCGCGCACGAGCGGGTCGAGGAGCTCCAGGAACGCCTGGGCGAACGCGTGTTCGCGAGCGGCGGCAAGGAACTGACGCGCGTCGGGTTCTCGGCCGGGATCGTCACCTTCCTCGCCGATCCGCGCATGGATCTCGATGTCGTGTTCCGGCGCGCCGACCAGGCGTTGTACTCGTCCAAGAACGCCGGCCGCCGCCGCATTTCCGCGCTCGAGCTGGCCTGAAGCGCCGCCTGCCGGGCGGGCGCCGTGACGGAATTCGCGCCGGGACGCCGGGCGTGCCCGGCCGCTTCAGGACCCGCGCGTTCGTGCCGATACCCTGGGAGCACGAACTGCCCGGCGTCGCCGCGACGCGGGCGTCACCCTGGAATCCTCCGCCCATGCTCGTCCGTTCCATGTTCCTCGCCGCCCTGCTGGGCGCCGCCGCATGGGCGCACGCCGCCACCGTGAACGTGGTCGTCACCGACGCGGCGGGCAACCCGTTGACCGACGCGGTGGTGATGCTCGAGCCGACCGGCCCGCACCTGCCGGTCAAGCCGATGCAGAACGCGCAGATCGCGCAGCACGACCTGCAGTTCAGCCCGGCGGTGAGCGTGGTGACGGTGGGCACGCCGGTGCTGTTCCCGAACCAGGACACGGTGCGCCACCACGTCTATTCGTACTCGGCGGCCAAGACCTTCCAGATCAAGCTCTACGCCGGCGTGCCGCACACGCCGATCGTGTTCGACAAGCCCGGCGTCGCCGTGCTCGGCTGCAACATCCACGACGGCATGATCGCCTGGGTGGTCGTCACCGACACGCCGCTGTGGGCCCGCAGCGCGGCCGGCGGCCACGCCCACGTCGCCGACGTGCCGGCGGGCAGCTACCAGATGCACGTGTGGCATTCCTCCCTGGCGGAGACCGTGGCGCCGCAGATGGTGCCGCTGACGGTGGCCGCGGCCGACGTCGACCAGCGCATCAAGCTGGGCCCCCACGGATTGGCCAGGTGAACGCGCCCGAGCGCCGCTGGCGCCAGTCCCTGGCCGCGCGGATCACGCTGGTGTTCCTGGTGCTGCTGCTGGCGGTGCAGGTGGTGAGCTTCGCGTCGCTGCGTTTCAGCCTGCTCAAGAACGCGCATCACGAGCTGCCGGTGAAGCTGGCTCACGGGGCCCAGTTGCTCGACACCCTGCTCGAGCGCAAGGCGCAGGCGCTCGCCGTGGGCGCCCAGTTGCTGGCGTCGGACACGGCGTTCCGCGACGACGTCCTGCTGAGCGAGCACGACGACACCATCCGGTCGGCCGTCGCCAACCACGGCACCCGCATCGGCGCCACGATGACGGCCTTCCTCAACGCCGACTTCGGACTGCGCGTCACGTCTCACGCCCATCCCGAGGAGTTGGCGCCGCTGATCGCGCAGCTCGCGGCCCAGGCGACCGGACTGAACCTGGCCGCGGGGCCGGCGCGCGGTTTCGACTCGCGTCACGCCTCGGCCATCGCGCTGGTCGGGGCGAGCCCCTACCAGGCCGTGCTGGTGCCGGTGAAGGCGCCAACCCTCAAGGGCTGGGTACTGATGGCGTTTCCGGTGGACGTCCAGCTGCAGCGCGACATGAGCCAGCTGTTCGGCCTCGACCTCACGCTGCTGACGCGCGCCATGGCGCGCGGGCCGTGGTCGGTCAAGGTGAGCAGCCTGACGCCCGGACGGGCGAACGATCTCGCCGACCACGCGTGGGTCGATCCGACGGCCGACGGCGGCATGGAGTCCGTCTCGGCCCAGGGCGAGGAACTGGGCGTGCGTGCGTTGCCGCTGGGCGTGGACCATCGTGCCGACAAGGGCGTGCTGGCGCTGCTGTCGCTGTCGGTCGACGACGCGGTGCGCGTGCCCGCCGATCTGCAGATCGCGTTGATCGCCATCACGCTCGCGGCCGTCGCGGTGTTCGCGGCCGGCAGCGTCGTCACCGCGCGGCGCGTGACGACGCCGTTGCGCGGCCTCGTGCAGGCCGCCGAGCGCCTGGGCGCGGGCGACTACGTGACGCCCATGCGCGGGCTGGCGCGCGAGGACGAGGTGGGCGACCTGTCGCAGTCGTTCGAGCGCATGCGCGTCAGCATCGCGGAGAACCAGGCGCAGGTGTTGCGCCTCGCGTACTGGGACAGCCTCACCGGCCTGCCCAACCGCGCGCGTTTTCGCGAGAGCGTCGCCGCGGCGATCCGCGACGCGAACGTCGAGCAACTGGCCAGCGGCAGCCCGGCCGCCGTGGCCGTGATCATGCTGGACCTGAATCGCTTCAAGCACGTCAACGACGTGCTGGGCTACAGCGTCGGCGACCAGGTGCTGGTGGGCATCGCCGAGCGCCTGGGCCGTGCCCTCGCGCGCGAGGGCGACGTCGTGGCGCGCCTGAGCGGCGACGAATTCGCGGTGCTGCTGCGGCGTGCCGATCCGCACCAGGCGCAGGCCGTCGCGCTGCGCATCGAGCAGGCGCTCGAGCAGCCGCTGGTGCTCGGCGAGCACAAGGTGGACATGGGCGCGGGCATCGGCATCGCCTGCTGGCCGCAGCACGCCGAGGACGAGGACACGCTGCTGGTGCACGCCGAGATGGCGATGTACGAGGCCAAGCGGCGCAACAACGGACCCGTCGCCTACGACCCGGCGATCGACGCCACCAGCGCGCAGACGCTGACGCTGATCTCGGAACTGCGCCAGGCCGTCGACCGCAGCGAGCTGCGCCTGTACCTGCAGCCCAAGCTCGCGCTGGACGACCGCCGCGTGGTCGGCGCCGAGGCGCTGGTGCGCTGGCAGCATCCGCAGCGCGGCCTCGTTCCGCCGGCGCAATTCATTCCCTTCGCCGAACAGACCGGCTTCATCCGCCACCTGACGATGTGGGTGTTCGAGGAGGCCGCGCGCCACTGGCAGGCGCTGGCCGAAGAGGGCCTGCAGCTGCGCCTGTCGGTGAACCTGTCCACGCGCGACCTGCTCGACCTCGACCTGCCGCAGAAGTTCGCGGCGCTGCTCGCGCGCCACGGCGTGGCGGCCGGGGCGTTCTGCCTCGAGATCACCGAGAGCGCGATCATGGACGACCCCCAGCGCGCGCTCGCGACGCTGGACGCGCTGAGCGCGATGGGCTTCAAGCTGTCGATCGACGACTTCGGCACCGGCTACTCGTCGCTCGCCTACCTCAAGCGGCTGCCGGTGGACGAGCTCAAGATCGACCAGTCCTTCGTGCGCAACATGCAGAGCGACCGCGACGACGAGATGATCGTGCGCTCGACGATCGACCTCGCGCACAACCTGGGCATCATGGTCGTCGCCGAAGGCGTGGAGACGGCCGAGGCCTGGAACCTGCTGCGCGACCTGAAGTGCGACCAGGCGCAGGGCTACCACATGGGCCGCCCGATGCCGGTCAGCGAGTTCTCGGCCTGGTCGGCCGGCTGGGGCATGCGCCGCGCGGCGGGCGACAGCGACGGGTTGCACGTGCTGCATTGAGCGCGTGCGATCGGGCTTGAACGTCGGCGCGGCGGGCCGTTGCCGAGACGGGATCTGGCTCGGTGGAGTCGATGTGGGCGCGACGGGCCGTTGCCGAAAGGGGCCGGCACCTGTTCGAATCGCGCATGCGGCGCGACAGGAAGTCGAGACGCCTGTCGCGATTCGGGCAGGTGCCTGACCCCGCATTCGCCGGGGATATCGAGGTCAGGCCCCGCCTCGTCCGCGAGGAGCACTGTCGCTCTTGCCTGCGCCACGGCGCGGACGCGGCGTGGCCAGACCCCTCGAGTCACGACTCGCGAGCCGGGGCTGACCTCGTCAGAACTCGTGTTGCAGCCGCAGCCTCAGCACGTTCTTCGGCGAGCCCTCGCCGATCCCGAACAGCAACGCCGCATCGAAGCGCACCGGCCCGCCGAACGCGCGGGTCTTGAGGAAGATCGCGGGGCCCGCGATGTGTTCCTGCCGCGAGGCGGGCGACCAGCTGTCCCAGGTGCCGACTGATCCGAAGCCTTGCGCGCCGAGCTCGACGCCCTGTGCGACCAGCCCCTTGAGCTGCCACTGATAGCCCAGTTGCGGACGTTCCGGCTCCGCAGAGCCGAAGTGCTTGCCCAGCGACAGGTTCAGCTCGAGCTGCAGGTCGTCCGTGTCCATCTGCAGCGTCGGGCCGCAGGTGGCGCCCAGGCGGCCCTCCTCGCGGGCGCGCGGGCGCGCGAGTTCGCACAACAGGCCGACGTCGACCGGGCCCGTGCCCGGCGTCGTCAGCGCGACGTGGTTGGTCCACGACCACTCGTCGATGGCGAACGAGCCGCCGCCGTCGGCGGCCCAGGCGGCGTAGACCGAGGTGTACCAGCGTGCGGTGGGCGTGCCGCCGAGGCTCAGCGTCTGCTGCGTCTCGCGCGAGCCGTCGCGTGCCTGCGCGGTGCCCGCGCCATAGGCGACCTGCCACAGGCCGACGTCGGGATAGGGCGTGAAGACGTAGTCGGCGGGATCGGCGGCCGCCGGCGCGGCGCCCCACGCCAGCGCCGCGCAAAGCAGGGCGCGGCGCACGGGCGGAGCCGCGATCTTCTCGTGGAACGACATGCTTCAGGTATCGACCGCCCGCCGGGCCGCTTGAGGGGCGCGCACCGGGGCATCCCCGCGGCTGCAGGCGCCAAGGCGAGGAGCAAGTCTCGAATCGGACGCGTGCAGCGCGGCCGTGGCCGGGGAGGCCGGTCAGATCTGCACGCGCGTGCCCAGTTCGATCACCGAGTTGTTCGGCAGCTTGAAGAACTCGACCACGCTGCCCGCGTTGCGCGACATCGCGGCGAACAGGCGTTCGCGCCACCCCCACATGCCGTCGCCGCGGGTGGGCACCACCGTCTCGCGGCTGACGAAGTAGCTGGTGCGCATCGGCTCGAGGTCGATGCCGTGGGCCTCGCAGCGCTTGAGGGCGACGGGGATGTCGGGCATGTTCATGAAGCCGTAGTTGATGTACACGCGCCAGAAGCCCTCGGCCAGCGGCGTGACGACCACGGCCTCGGGGCCCTCGATGTACGCGCGTTCGTGGAACACCACCGACAGGATCACGTTCTGCTCGTGCAGCACGCAGTTGTGCTTGAGGTTGTGCATCAGCGCCTGCGGCACCGTGTCGGGGTTGGCGACCATGAACACCGCGGTGCGCGGGGCGCGCTGGTCCACGTGCTGTGCGAGCGACTGGATGAACGGCAGCAGCTCCGGATCGTCCTGGCGGATCGAGTCGATCAGCAGCTCGCGGCCGCGCTTCCAGGTGGACATCACGGTGAAGATGCCCAGGCCCAGCACGATGGGGAACCAGCCGCCCTGCACGAACTTGGTCGAGCACGACGTCACGAGCAGCACGTCGAAGGCGAAGAACACGCCGGTGCCCGACCACGCGAGCCAGCGCGGCAGGCCCCAGAGGTTGCGCACGACGAAGAAGGTCAGCATGGTGGTGATGAGCATCGTCACGGTCACCGCGATGCCGTAGGCCGACGCCATGGCCGCGGAACTGCCGAAGCCGATGGCCGCCAGGATCACGGCCACGAACAGGATCCAGTTGACGCGCGGCAGGTAGACCTGGCCCGCCTCCGCGGCCGACGTGAACACGACCTGCATGCGCGGCAGGAAGCCGAGCTGGATGGCCTGGCGCGTCATCGAGAACGCGCCCGAGATCACCGCCTGCGACGCGATCACCGTGGCCATCGTCGCGAGGATCACGACGGGGATCAGCCACCCTTGCGGGAACAGGTGGAAGAACGGGTTGTCCAGCGCCTTCGGGTCGCGGATCAGCAGCGCGGCCTGGCCGAGGTAGTTGAGCGTCAGCGCGGGCAGCACCAGGCCCAGCCACGCGAGCTGGATCGGCCTGCGCCCGAAGTGGCCCATGTCGGCGTACAGCGCCTCGGCGCCGGTCAGCGCCAGCACGATCGCGCCGACGGCCGCGAACACGAGCGGGCCGCGCTCGACGAGGAAGTGCAGCGCGAGCAGCGGATTGAACGCGGCGAGGATGGCGGGGTGGGCGGCGATCTGGTGCAGGCCGGTGCCGGCCAGCAGCAGGAACCACAGCACGATGATCGGGCCGAACAGCTTGCCGACGAGCCCCGTGCCCTTGCGCTGGACGACGAACAGGCCGATCAGCACGCCGATGGCGATGGGCAGCACGAAGCGCTTCAACCCGGGCTCCACGACCTCCAGGCCTTCGACCGCGCTCAGCACCGACATGGCGGGCGTGATCACGCTGTCGCCGTAGAACAGCGCCGCGCCGAACAGGCCCAGCAGCAGCAGGAACACGCGACGGCGGGCGGTGCCCCCGGCGGCCTGGGTGGCCAGGGCGGTGAGCGCCATGATGCCGCCCTCGCCGCGGTTGTCGGCGCGCAGGATCAGCAGCACGTACTTGAGCGTGACCACGAGCATCAACGCCCAGAAGATCGTCGACGCGGCACCGATCAGGTGCGGCGCGTCCAGCGGGACGCCTCCCTCGGGCCCGAAGATCGTGGCCATCGTGTACAGCGGGCTGGTGCCGATGTCGCCGTAGACGACGCCGACGGCGCCGAGGGTGAGCGGCAGGAGGGCCTGCCGGCGGTGAACGGTATCCATGGAGAAGGTGGTTTGCCTGGGAACCAGGGGCCTGCAGTGTCCCCGCATCGGCATAAAAAGGGCATAAACGCCGCCGGCCGCGGATGGTCAAGCGATGCGGTTTCGGAATGGATGCGATTCCAATTGAACGTTGGATTGTTCTCAGGGAAAGCCCGATGATTCACCTATCCCGAAACGAGACGCATCTTCCTCCAAACGACCGGAGACGAATGCGACAACGGAATAGGGAGCTGTCCTTAGAACCGGAGACCGCCATGCTGCTCACCGCCCAACGTGCCCAACTGAACCTGGCCGACGACGAAGTCGCCCGCCTGCGCGACGCCTGCGACTCCCGCCTCGAAGTGACCCAGGGCTTTGTCTGGGTGACGGTCGAAGGCGACCGCAACGACGTGGTGCTGGGCGCCGGCGAGTCGTACCTGATCGATTCGCGCGACGTCGTCACCGTCAGCGCCCTGCGCGGGGCCGCGTCCCTGCGCGTGCGCGCGAACGTCGGCGCCAACCAGTGCCGTCCGGCCGCGGTCACGCGCAGCCTGGTCCGCCCGAGCCGCTTCCAGCAACTGCTGGCCGGCATCTCGCTGAGCTCGGTCGCCGTCGCCTGAAGCGCCACGGGGCGGGTGTCCGCCCCCCGGTCCGACGAACCGGACTTTGCAACGTCATGAAAAAAGGATGAAATAGTTCCTCGATTCATGGCCTGCAACAAGATGCACTTCTCGATACTGCCCCCTGTACCGGCCTTCGCCGGGCAGGGAGACAACAAGTTGATTCGTTTCTGGCTGAAAAGCCTGGCCGTGGTCGCGCTGACCGCCAGCGGCATGGCGCACGCCGACATCCTCGTCGGCCAGACCGCCGATTTCAGCGGCCCCGTCGCGGCCGGCGTCAAGGAGACGGCGGCCGGCGCCAAGCTGTACATCGACCGCGTGAACGCCAACGGCGGCGTCAACGGCGAAGCCATCACGCTCGTGCCGATGGACGACAAGTTCGAGCCGGCGACCGCCGCCGCCAACGCGCGCGAGCTGATCACGAAAAAGCACGTGATCGCGCTGTTCCTCACGCGCGGCACGCCGCACAACCAGGCCATCCTGCCGCTGCTGGCAGAGTTCGGCGTGCCGCTCGTGGCCCCGTCCACCGGCGCCATGAGCCTGCACAAGCCGGTCAACCCCTGGGTCTTCAACGTCCGCGCCAGCTACCAGCACGAGGCCAACCGGGCGATCCGGCACCTGAGCCTCGTCGGCCTCGGCAAGGTGGGCGTCGTCCAGGTGAACGACTCGTTCGGCACCGACGCGGTCAAGGGCGCGCTCGAGGCGTTCACGCAGGTCAACGGCAAGCCGCTGTTCACGGAAACCTACGACCGCGAGAAGCCCGACTTCACGAAGATCCAGGCCGCGGTCACCACGACGAATCCGCAGGCGATCCTGTTCCTGGGCTCGGGCAGCGCGGTCGTCAACGGCGTCAAGGCGATCCGCGCCACGGGCTCGCACGCGCAGATCGTGACGCTGTCGAACAACGCGTCGGACGGCTTCATCAAGGCGCTGGGCGACAACGCGGCGGGCACGATCGTCACCCAGGTGTTCCCGTACGAGCGCTCGCTGGCCAACCCGATGGTCAAGCAGGCGCGCGAGTACGCCAAGGCGGCCACCGGCGACGACCGCGTGACGCCCGCGATGCTCGAGGGCTTCGCCGGCGCCAAGGTGCTGGTGGAAGGCTTGCGCCGCGCGGGCAAGCAGCCCACGCGCGAGAAGCTGCGCGACGCGCTGGAGTCGCTGCGCCGCTTCGACATCGGCGGGCTCGAGGTGTCGTTCAGCCCGGCCAGCCACACGGGGCTGGACTACACGGACCTGTCCATCATCGGGTCGGACGGCAAGTTCCAGCGCTGAACTCGGTGACTCGTGT
>FTJN01003200.1_pt2 | contig 46894 bp, 36 predicted proteins | sample 1658361 | NCBI WGS metagenome assembly FTJN01 (sample SAMEA3914819, study PRJEB12502) | metagenome | biome: forest; material: soil | place: Canada | collected 2010-06-26 | depth 0.3 m
AGGTGCGCATGAAATTCTCCGAATACGTCGCGTGCGACGCCACGCAGCTGGCCGCGCTCGTCGCGCGACGCGAAGTCGGCGCGGACGAACTGCTGGCCCTCGCGCTGGCGCAGCACGAGCGCACGCATGCCCGCATCAATGCGATCTGCCGTCCGATGGTCGACGAGGCGCGGGCGCAGCTGGCCGGGCCGCCGTCGAACGGCCCCTTCGCCGGCGTGCCCTTCCTGCTGAAGGACGGCGTCCAGGACGTCGCCGGCCTGCCCACCGGCTACGGCAGCGCGGGCATGCAACGCATCGTTCCCACCGAGACGGCGCACATCGTGCGGCGCTACCTCGACGCCGGGCTCGTCGTGTTCGGCAAGACCAACCTGCCCGAGTTCGCGCTGAAGGCCGTCACCGACTCGCGCGTCAACGGCCGCACCAACAACCCGTGGAACCCGGCCCACACGCCGGGCGGCTCCAGCGGTGGCGCCGCGGCCGCGATCGCCGCAGGCATCGTGCCGATGGCCGCGGCGGCGGATGGCGGCGGCTCGATCCGCATTCCCGCGGCCTGCTGCGGCCTGTTCGGGTTGCGCCCGTCGCGCGGGCGCGTGTCGTGCGGGCCGGGCCTGGGCGAGGCCTGGTTCGGCGCATCCAGCGAGGGCGTGATCTCGCGCAGCGTGCGCGACACCGCGCGCGTGCTCGACGCGATCGCCGGGCCCGCACCCGGCGACGCGTTCGCCATCGCACCCCCCGCCATGCCCTACGCCGAGGCGATGCAACGACCGCCGCGGCGGTTGCGCATCGGCTTCACCACCACGTCGCCGCTGGGCACCGACGTGCATCCGGAGGCCGTGGCGGCCGTGGCCGACGCCGCGCGCCTGCTGGCCTCGCTGGGCCACGACGTCGAGGCGGCCGCGCCGGCCATCGACGGCCCGCTGCTGGCGCGCAACTACCTGCACGTCTACTTCGGACAGGTGCCCGCGGCGATGGCACGCGCCTTCGCGGCGGGCGCGAAGCGCGGCGAGTTCGAGCTGCTCACCCGCATCATCGACACGCTCGGCCGGGCCACCTCCGCGGCCACGCTCACCGCGAACCTGGGCCAATGGAACCAGCACGCCCGGGCGCTCGCCGACTTCCATCGCCGCTTCGACCTGCTGCTCACGCCCACGCTCGCGCACCCACCCGTGCGCCATGGCGCGGGCGACCCGCCGAGGGCGCAGCAGGCCGTGCTGGACATGCTCGACCGCAGCGGCTTCCTGGGCGTGCTGGCGCGCAGCGGTGCGCTGGCCTCGACCGTCGACAAGATCGCCACCGACAGCCTCCAATACGTGCCCTTCACGCAGCTGGCCAACCTCACCGGCACGCCCGCGATGAGCGTGCCGCTGCACTGGACGGCCGACGGCCTGCCGCTGGGCGTGCAGTTCGTCGCCCCGTTCGGGCAGGAGGACGTGCTGCTGCAACTGGCGGCGCAGCTGGAGCAGGCGCGGCCGTGGTTCGGGCGCTTGCCCGACTGGGTGGCGAAGGAAGCGGGGGAATCCGAGCGCGGGTCGCCGTAGGGCGCGAACACGTCCGCGACCCAGTCGGAACCGCGGATCACGAAGTGCCGAAGAAGGTCCAACGGCGCCGGTCGGCGCGCGGGTTGCGGGGGCCGGGCGACCGTTCAGTGCGCGGCCAACGTCGTCCAGCCGGCGCCGTCACGGCGAAGATGCTGACCCGATATGCCGGTCATCGGCGTGCCCGGCGCCGGCCAGCGGGAGCAGGCCGCAGGCGGCGAAGCGAAGCGGAGAAGACCTCATCACCCGAGGCGCAAGCATGAAAGCAAAAGGCCCGCCCTTCGAGAAGAGGCGGGCCCTGGATTCACGGAATCATCGAACGTCAGAACGGAATGTCGTCGTCCATGTCGTCGAAGCCCGTCGAAGCCTTCGGAGCCGGACGCGGCGACGCGGTGGGCGCCGGACGCGCGGCCGGGCGGGCCGGACGCTCGTCGCGGTCGCCGCCGTCGACGCCGTCGCGCGGGGCGAGATAGCGGCCGCCGGTGCCGCCACCGCCGCCCTCTTCGGCGCCGCCGCTGTCGCGGCCGCCGAGCATCTGCATCTGTTCGGCGACGATGTCGACCGTGTTGCGCTCGATGCCGTCCTTGTCGGTGTACTTGCCGTACTTCAGGCGTCCCTCGATGTAGACGGGCTTGCCCTTCTTCAGGTACTCGCCGGCGATCTCGGCCAGGCGGTCATAGAACGTGACGCGATGCCACTGGGTGTCTTCGATGCTCTCGCCGCTGGCCTTGTCCTTGCGGCGGCTGGACGTGGCGACCGAGACGTTGCAGATGGCGGTGCCGCTGGGCGTGTAGCGAACTTCCGGGTCGCGCCCGCAGTTGCCGATGAGGATGACTTTGTTGACTGACGCCATGTGCGTGCTCCAGAAAGGGTGGGGGACGGCTCCCCCGTGGCCGGCCGCCGGAATTGGCGGCTACTTGGTTCCCGCGCCGTGGGCGGCCGCCCGGTCGTGCAGACCGGCCGGGGCGCCTTTCCGGCGCCGGAAGGTGAGCCTGGATTATGCCGGGGCGGACGCGGCGGCGCCTCGGGCGAAACCTCGGATTTCGCGGGCGAATGGCGCGTCCCGTTATCCTTGGGGGCTGCATCCACTCGAGTTTCGCCATGCCGCTAGTCGCCGTCTACAAGTTTCGCGCCAATTTCCGCGCCATGGATCCGCAGCGTCCGGACCAGTCACTCGACGGCCTGCTCCTGCTGCGCCAGGAGACGGACGCGCGCGACGATGCCGCCGCGATCGCGGCCTGCACGGCCCTCGACGCCTTCGACGCGGTGATCGACCGCTACGCGCCGGTCGACATCGCGGCACTCTCCCGGCCGCAGAACGCGGATTTCGCGGAGATGCACGCCAAGGCGCTGCGCGAGGGCAGCGCCCTCGCGTACTACGACAACGCGCCGGCCGCGCCAGAGAGCGCGTCCACCGCGCCCGCGGGCTTCGGCCAGGACGACCGCGCACGCTGACACGACTCAGGGCTCGCCGTCCCAGTAGTCGAGATCGGTGTCGAGCTTGTTCATCCGGGCGAAGCCGAAATCGTTGCCGGCCACGCGGGCGTTCGTCAGCACCTTGCCGGAGTCCGGGTATTCCACCACCTCCGGCACGTCCTTGGTCGAGATCGACAGGTACTTCAGCGGCGCATCGGACGTGTTGATCATCTGGTGCGGGTAGTCGGGGCCCGGCGGCACGAAGACGATGTCGCCCGGCTTGACGGCCAGCATCTCGCCGGCCACGCGCATCGTCCCGTGGCCCTCGAGCACGATGAACATCTCCTCCTGCGCATGGTGCAGGTGGTAGGGGCAGCCGCGCTTGCCGGGCTGCAGCACGTCGATGCTGGCGCCCATCTTCAGCGCGGCGGTGCCGCGCGCCAGGCGGGCGCCCATGCCGTCGTACAGCGGCTCGCGCAGGTCGTGCGTGCGTTCGACCTCGTCGAAGTTGCGGATGAGCTTGGCACGGAGTTCTTCGGCTTTGGCGGACATGGCGTCTCCGGTGGGTTCAAGGTGCTGCGGGCCATTCTGCGTCACGCCCGGCACGCATCGGCCGGCGCCGCCGACAAGGCCATCCACGCGATCGGGCCAGGCCCGCCGCAAGCCTGGCTGGCCGCGGCGTTCCCGGCGGAATCGGCCGAAACCTGCCGCTTGCCGCGCGAGCGCTTCACGCGTCCCAGGTACCATGGAGGCCTCGTCTCCCGCCTTCCTCCGGCCGCGCGCCCCGCACGGCCGAGCGACGTGCCCGCACCGGCTCTTTCCGTGTCTGATTTCGACTACGACTACGACTTCGATTCCCTGCCGTCCACGCGTCCCGCGGGGCCGGCGGCCAACGAGGCCCCGCGCGTCGCTGCCGACCCGGCGCGGCGCCGCGGCGCCAGCGCACAGGATCTGCACGCGATCCTGCAGGAAGTCTTCGGCTACAGCGCCTTCCGCGGCGAACAGCAGGACATCATCCGGACGGTGACGAGCGGCGACGACGCCATGGTGCTGATGCCCACCGGCGGCGGCAAGAGCCTGTGCTACCAGGTGCCGGCCATCGCGCGCCACCGCGCGGGCCTGGGCGTCACGCTGGTCATCAGCCCGCTGATCGCGCTGATGCACGACCAGGTCGGCGCGCTGGAGGAGCTGGGCGTGCACGCCGCGTTCCTCAACTCGTCGCTCACCGGCGAAGAGGCGCAGCGCGTCGAACGCGAGATGATGAGCGGCCGGCTGGTGATGCTGTACGCGGCGCCCGAACGCGTGACCAACCCGCGCTTCATGGCCATGCTCACGGCGCTCGACGAGCGCGGACTGCTGAGCCTGGTGGCCATCGACGAGGCGCATTGCGTCAGCCAGTGGGGCCACGATTTCCGCGAAGACTACCTGCAGCTCGCCCAGCTGCACGAGCGCTTTCCCAACGTGCCGCGCGTGGCGCTCACGGCCACCGCCGACGACCACACGCGCGCGGACATGCGCGAGCGCCTCGCGCTCGCCGGCGCGCGCGAGTTCATCTCGAGCTTCGACCGGCCCAACATCCGCTACACCATCGTCGAGAAGGACGAGGCCAAGAAGCAGTTGCTGCGCTTCCTGCGCGACGAGCACGAAGGCGATGCCGGCATCGTCTACTGCCAGAGCCGCAAGAAGGTCGAGGAATCCGCCGCGTGGCTCACGTCGGAAGGCATCCCGGCGCTCGCCTACCACGCAGGCCTGGACGCCGACGTGCGCCGGCGCCACCAGGATCGCTTCCTGCGCGAGGACGGCCTGGTGATGTGCGCCACCATCGCGTTCGGCATGGGCATCGACAAGCCCGACGTGCGCTTCGTGGCCCACCTGGACCTGCCCAAGAACATCGAAGGCTACTACCAGGAGACGGGCCGCGCGGGCCGCGACGGCGAGGCCGCCGACGCCTGGATGGCCTACGGCCTGGCCGACGTCGTCAACCAGCGCCGCATGATCGACGACAGCCCGGCCGGCGAGGAATTCAAGAAGATGCAGCGCGGCAAGCTCGACGCGCTGCTCACGCTGGCCGAGGCGCACGACTGCCGCCGCGTGCGCCTGCTCGCGTACTTCGGCGAGAAGAGCTCGCCCTGCGGCAACTGCGACAACTGCCTCAACCCTCCGGCCACGTGGGACGCCACCGAGGCCGCGCGCATGGCCCTGTCCACGGTCTACCGCTTCCGCCAGCACTCGGGCCTGAGCTTCGGCGCCGGGCACCTGATCGACGTGCTGCGCGGCAAGGTCACCGACAAGACCACGCAGCACGGCCACGGCGCGCTGTCCACGTTCGGCATCGGCGCCAAGTGGTCGGAGCAGCAGTGGCGCGGCGTCATTCGCCAGTTGCTGTCGCTGGGCCACCTGCAGTCCGAGGGCGAATACACCACGCTCGTGCTCACCGACAGCGCGCGTGCCGTGCTCAAGGGCGAGATCGCCATCATGCTGCGCGAGCACCGCGAGACGCCCAAGGGCTCGGGCCGCACGCGCCGCGCCGGCGGCAGCGTCGGCGGCAAGAGCCCGGCGGCCGCGGCGCTGCAGGCCAAGCTCGACGAGCCCGCCAAGGTGCGCCTGGCCGCGCTGAAGGCCTGGCGCTCCGAGGTCGCGCGCGAGCACAACCTGCCGGCCTACATCGTGTTCAACGACGCCACGCTGGCGCAGATGGCGCTCACCGCGCCGTCCACGCTGGACGAGTTGTCGGGCATCAGCGGCGTCGGCGCGAAGAAGCTCGAGGCCTACGGGCGGGAGATCCTGCGGGTGCTCGAGTCCGCCGCGGGCTGACGAGCCTCGCCCCGGGGTGGATCCTGCGACTGCGCGCAGGATGACGGTTCGTGGAGGTGTCGCAGGTCACGGCCAGGTCGCGGCCATGTCGCGGCCAGGTCGCGGTTCATGGGCGGTTCATGGGCGGCTCAGGGGCGGCTCAGGGGCGGCTCATGGCCGGCTCTCAAACGGATGCAGGATGACGGCAGGCCATGCCATCCCCACCGCCGCGGCGCCGTCATCCTGCGCGCAGTCGCAGGATCCACCCCCACCCAGGCGCCGACCCGCAAGCCCGGCCGCGCCCCGATGCGCCGGCCGCGGCACATTGCCCCCGCCCCAGCACCGTCAACCCATCCGCGCCATGATGCGCGCCACGCATGACGACCTCCCCGAACACCACCCGATCCCCTGCGCTCGCCTCGCTCGTGCCGCTGCTGTTCGTCGTCCTCTGGAGCACCGGCTTCATCGGCGCGAAGCTGGGCCTGCCCGATTGCGAGCCGCTCACGTTGCTCAGCCTGCGCTACGCCGCGGTGCTCCTGCTGATGGGTGCGGTCGCATTCGCCACGCGGGCGCCGTGGCCCCCATCGCGCGCGCAATGGCTGCACATCGGCGTGTCCGGCCTGCTGATCCACGCCGTGTACCTGGGCGGCGTGTTCACCGCGATCCGGCTCGGCCTGCCGGCCGGCGTCACCGCGCTGGTGGTCGGCCTGCAACCCGTGCTCACCGCGCTCGGTGCCGGGCTGTTCCTGCGCGAACGGGTACGCGCCGCGCAATGGGCCGGACTGGCCCTGGGGCTGGCCGGCGTCGTGCTGGTCGTTTCGAACAAGGTGGCCGGCGGGCCGGCGGCCGCGGCGCTGCTGGTGCCGGCGGTCATCGCACTCGTCGGCATCACCGCCGGCACGCTGTACCAGAAGCGCTTCTGCGCCAGCTTCGACCTGCGCACCGGCTCGGTGATCCAGTTCCTGCCCTGCCTCGTCGTCACCGGGCTGGCGGCCTGGCGCACCGAGACGATGGTCGTGCACTGGACGCCGGCGTTCATGTTCGCGCTCGCCTGGCTGGTGCTGGTGCTCTCGCTGGGCGCGGTGAGCCTGCTCAACGTGCTCATTCGCAGCGGCAGCGCCGTCAACGTGGCCAGCCTGTTCTACCTGACGCCGCCCACCACGGCGCTGATCGCCTGGGCGATGTTCGGCGAGACGCTCACGGGCCTCGCGCTGGCGGGGATGGGGCTGGCGGTGCTGGGGGTGTGGCTGGCGCGCAAGTGAGGCCGCGACGGCCTCGACACGATCGATGACGTCGCCCGATTCGGAATGTGCGACATTGCGGCGACGCGGCCGTGCCGCCCCTCGCCAGGAGTTCCCATGCCTGACCGCATCGGCGGCGCGCGGTTCGCCGCGTTCGCGCTCTTCGCCTCGCTCGCCGCATGGCCCGCCGCCGCCGCGCCGCCGCAGGACACGCCCTATCCCGGTGTGATGACGGTGGCGGTGGACGCCACGGACCTGGACCACCGCCTGTTCGCGATCCACGAGACGCTGGAGGTGTCGGCAGGTCCGCTGACGCTGCTGTTCCCGCGCTGGCTGCCGGGCGACCACGGCCCCTACGGCAAGCCGCGCAGGATGGCCGGCCTCGTGATCCGCGCCGGCGACCAGCGACTGGCGTGGCAGCGCGACCCGCTCGATCCGTCGGCCATCCGCGTCGACGTGCCGGCAGGCGCGCGGCGCCTGGACATCGCGTTCCAGCACGTCAATCCGCTCGACGGCAACGGCGACGACCTGACCATGTCGCGCACGCTGATCCGCGTCCAATGGGAGTCCGACCTGCTCTACCCGGCGGGCTGGTGGTCGTCGCGCATCCCCGTCGAGGCGAGCCTGCGGCTGCTGCCTGGATGGCAGGCGGCGACGGCACTGCGCAATGCCGCCGGCGTGCCCGCGATGCCCGACGCCCAGGGCTGGGCGCACTACGGCACGACGTCGCTGGAGCACCTGGTCGATTCGCCCGTCATGGCCGGGCTCCACTACAGGCACGTCGACCTCGATCCGCCCGGCGCGGCGCGCCCCGTCGCCCTGCACCTGTTCGCCGACAGCGAGGAGTCGCTCACCTTCAAGCCGGCACAGGTCGAGTCCCATCGCCGCCTGGTGCAGCAGGCGGACAAGCTGTTCGGGACCCGCCACTTCCGGCACTACGACTTCCTGCTGTGGCAAAGCGACGACTTCGGCACGGACGGGCTCGAGCACCATGAATCGAGCGAGGACGGCGTCGCCGCCGGCTACTTCGAGAACTGGGACAAGCAGATCGGCGATCGCCTGCTCCTGCCGCACGAGTACACGCATTCCTGGAACGGCAAGTTCCGGCGTCCCGCGGACCTGTGGACGCCCAACTTCAACGAGCCGATGCAGAACTCGCTGCTGTGGGTCTACGAAGGCCAGACCGAGTACTGGCAGCATGTGCTGGCCGCGCGCAGCGGGCTGGTCGACGAGGCCCTGGCACGAGACGCGTGGGCCGAGCTCGCTGCCTGGAGCGAGTACCACGTCAGCCGCCGGTGGCGGCCGCTGCAGGACACCACCAACGAGGCGACGATGGCCGACGAGTCGCACCACGACTGGGGCAACTGGCAGGGCGGCGTGGACTACTACTACGAAGGCGCCCTGCTGTGGCTGGAGGTCGATGCGCTGATCCGCCTGCAGACCCGCGGCCAGCGTTCGCTGGACGACTTCGCGCGCCGCTTCTTCGATGTCGAAGGCGACCGCGTCGACCCGCTCACCTATCGATTCGAGGACGTGGTCGCCGCGCTCGACGCGGTGTCGCACTGGGACTGGACGACGTTCCTCCGGCGACGCCTCGACGCGGTCGGCGGCCCGTCGCCGGCCACTGCGCTCGAAAGCACCGGCTGGCGGCTGGCCTGGCACGACACCGAGAGCGACACCCAGCGCTTGCACAAGCGCGGGGGCGAGACGACCGGCCACTTCAGCTTCTCGCTCGGCGTCATCGTCGCCGAGAAGGACGGCGTCATCAAGAGCGTCGAATGGGACAGCCCGGCATTCGCCGCCGGTCTCACGGGCGGCGTCAGGATCGTCGCCGTCGGCATGCAGGAATACAAGCCGGAACGGCTGGCGCAGGCCATCACCGCCAACAAGGACGGCCAGCATCCGATCGAGTTGCTGGTCAAGGACGGCGAGCGCTACCGGATGGTGCGCATCGACTGGCGCGGCGGCCTGCGCTATCCCGCGCTCGAACGCATCGCCGGAACGCCCGACCTGCTGGGCGCCCAGATGGCGCCGCGCCGGTAGCGCGCCCTTCAGTTCGAGTACTGATCCCGCTCGTCCCGCGCCTTCAACAGCTTGGGCGTGATCTCGACCGTGTTGACGGTGTCCGACACCCACACCGTGCCGTCCTGGACCGTGATCTGCCACGCCATCGTGCGCGCCACCATCCTGCCCAGCGCCTGCGACACCTCGGGGTCGACCGACCACACCTCCACCTTCGGCGCACGATTCAGCTTGCCCACCAGCGCGGCCCACCAGATCGGGGTGCTGGCGATGTAGCTGTAGACGGTCACTTTCTCCGCGCGGCTGCTGGCCTTGGCCAGGCGGCGGTCGTCGGGCTGGCCGACCTCGATCCAGTGGATCACCTGGCCGGTGAGGTCGACCTGCCACAGGTCGGGCTCGTCGACGTCCCACAGGCTCTTGGCCAGCACGAGGTCGCCCTTCTCGCGGTCGGCCGGCACGTTCAACGCATAGGCCAGCACGCGCATCAGCATGCGCTCGTCGGTCTCCGACGGGTGGCGCGCGATCGTCAGCTCGTGATCGCCGTAGATGTTGCGGTCCATGTCGGCGAGTTGCAGCCGGACCTTGTGAATGGTTGCTTTGAGGGCCATGGGCCCATTGTCCGCTACGCCGGTGTCGGGCTACAGCGACGCGTCCCCGCACAGCACCAGCGTGCGCCCACCCATGTCGAACTGGATGGACACGGTGAAGCACATGCGCGAGCCCTGCAGCGTCATGTACGGGCGCGTGACCTGGGCCATGTTGGGCGACGCCTCGGCACCGCGGAAGTAGGCGCGGCGCGACCAGCGCGCGTGGCTCGTGTCGTGCAGCGGGGCGAAACGCTCCACGTTCTTGATGTGGTGCTGCGACAGGCTCTCCCGGAACGCGTTGCCGACGACCTGGCGGCCCTGCTTGTCCAGCAGGTAGCACATGTCCGCGCCCGGCTGGGACAGGAAACGGCCGCAGGCGTCGTCCATGCTCGCGCCGCCGGCCAGCAGCACGCTGGCGAGCTCGATCGACTGCTTGTAGGGCGACATCTGTTCGTGCCACAAGCGATCGTCGGTGGCCGACTGGCGGTCGAAGCGATCCCACGCGGCGCGCAACGCATGCAGGCCGGCGCCGCCGGCGAGCGTGGGCGCCGGACGGCCGAAGTGGTAGCCCTGGACGAAATCGACGTCGCAGCGCAGCGCGGTGTAGGCGCCCTCGTCCGTCTCGATGCCTTCCATCAGCACCAGGCAACCGCATTCGTGCAGCAGCGACACCATTTGCGACGCGATGCGCCGCGCATGCGGATCCACCTCTGCGCGCACGACCACGCTGCGATCAAGCTTGACGATCTCGGGACGCAGCCGGAACACGCGATCGAAGTTGGAATGGCCGGCCCCGAAATCGTCCAGCGACACGAGGCAACCGAGCTCCCGCAGCTCGTCGATGCGGCGGTCGAAATCGGGGTCGTCGGGCAGCGTCGATTCCAGCACCTCGATCACGACCTGTCCCGGGCGCAGCCCGTGCGCGGCGAGCGCGGCGGCGATCTCGGGGATGGCGGGCCCGGCCGCCGACGCCAACGAGCGCGGATGCACGTTGAGGAACAGCCATTCGTCGGCGTCGCCGCCCGTGTACGCGGCCAGATGCTGCACCAGCGCGGCGCGATCCAGGCTCACGCGGGCCGCGTCGGCGTCGACGCTGGCGAACAACTCCATGGGCGGCACCGGCGCACCGGTGGCGATGCGCGTGGCGCGCAGCAGCGCCTCATGGCCGATGGCGCGGTGGTGCGTCAGGCTGTAGATCGGCTGGAAGTGGGAGGCGAGGCGGTAGCCGAGATAGTCGGAACTCGCTCCGGCGACGCCACGCACGGGCGGCGACGCGTCCGCGGCGTCGCTGGCGCGCAGCGGCGCGTCGGGAGTCGGATCGGTGACGGCGGTCATGGAAGCGTGATGCGGTGGCACGGCGGAGACGGCGAGACGGCCGCTTTTGGCGCCCACGTCGCATGAGGATGTTCTGGCGGAAAGTCTTGCAAGAAACCGGCCCGCAGGCCTTCGATGCCTTGGGATAACTCGCGATTGTGCCAAGTTGAGCACACTTGCCGAGAGGCCGGCACGCGTCGCGGGCGCTCAGTCCTGCATGCGCATCAGGGTATTGATGCTGGCCGCCGACTCCAGCAGCCGCGGCAGCAGGCGCTTGCGCATCTGGTCCGGCGGCATGCGCTGGTCCTGGGCGCTGACGTTGATCGCCGCCACGACCCGGCCGGCGCGGTTGACGATGGGCGCCGCCATCGAGACCAGGCCTTCCTCGAGTTCGCCGTGCACCAGCGCATGGCCGTCGCGCCGCACGCCGTCCAGCAGCGCCATCAGCGCGTCGACGTCGGTGACGGTGCGCGCCGTGCGCGCCACCAGGGGCACGCGCGCGAGACGCGCGCGCCGCTCCGTCTCGGGCAGGCCGGCCAGCAACACGCGGCCCATCGCCGTGCAATACGCCGGCAGGCGGCTGCCCGGCCCGAGGCTGATCGCCATGATCTTCTTGGCGGGCACGCGCAACACGTAGACGATGTCGTCGCCGTCCAGCACCGCGGCCGACGACGATTCGTGGATGTCCTGCACCAGTTCCTCCATCACCGGCTGCGCCAGGTGCCACACCGGCTGCGAGCTGAGGTAGGCGAAGCCCAGCTCCATCACGCGCGGGGTCAGCCGGAACAGCCGCCCCTCGGCCTCGACGTACCCGAGCTGCTGCAAGGTGAGCAGGATGCGCCGCGCGCCCGCCCGCGTGAGCCCGCTGCGCTCCGCGGCGCCGGTGAGCGTCTGCGCGGGCGCGTCGGCGCCGAAGCTGCGCAGCACGGCCAGCCCGCGCGCGAACGACTGCACGAACGCGTCGCCCGAGCGGATCGGGGCAGGTGGCGCCGGCTCGGTGGCGGGCGTGGTGGATTCGTCGGGCATCCCGCGATTGTCCCTCGCGGTGACACTTGGCAACGTCCATTGACGCTGCTCGAAGGCAATGCGTAAATCAGCAGCCGCTACCGCGCCGCGCGGTGGGCCCGTTCACACCATTGCCAGCGAGTCCGCCGCGCCATGCCATTTCGCCGCCTGAAGCCCGCCTCCTTCACCGCATTCGCGCTCGGCCTGTCGGCGCTGCTCACCGCCTGCGGCGGCGGAACGCCCCAGGGCGACACCACGCCGGTGCCGCCCGCCACCACCTACACGGCCACCACCGGCGTGGCGCAGAAGGGGCCGATGGCGGCGGGGTCGACGGTCGGCGTCCGCGAGCTGGGGCTCAACCTGTCGGCCACCGGCAACCTCTACACGTACACGACGACCGCCGCGGGTGCGTTCGTGCCGGACGCCAAGTTCGCGTCGCCCTTGCTGTCCGTGACGGCGACCGGCACCTACGTCGACGAGGTGACCGGCGCGGCCTCCGACGGCCCGGTGACGCTGAAGTCGTACGCCAACCTGCAGACCGAGACCGTGCTGAACGCCAACGTGCTCACGACGCTCGCCTACGCGCGCATCAACACGCTGGTCAACACGAACGGCATGGCGTTCGCCGACGCGCGCGCGCAGGCGGAACGCGAGGTGCTGGCGGCCTTCGGCATCGTGCTGGGCACGTCCCCCGGCACGTTCGGCACGTTCGACGCGAGCGCCGCCACCGACGGCGGCACCCTGCTCGCGGCGCTCTCCAGCGTCATCGTGCAGGGCCGCGACGCGGCGCAGGTCGACGCGCTGCTCGCTGCGCTGCAGACCGACATCGACCACAACGGCGCGAACGTCGGCAGCGTCAACCTGCAGACGATTGCGCTGAGCGAGCAGGCGCTGAACCTGAACAAGCTCGCCGCGACGCTGTCCGCGACGTACGGCACGCCGTTCGACGCCAACGCGCTCGCGCAATGGCTCGACCAGGACGTCGACGGCGTGATCGCGCGCGACGAGTTCCGCGTGGACGACGCGACACCCGCGTCCAGCTTCACGCTGCCGGCGGACTTCGTCACCGCCCGCGCCGGCTCCGCGATCACGGCCACCGCGGGCCAGCTGACGGTCAACGGCGTCGCCGCGACCGGGGCCGCCACGCTGCACGCCGGCGACACCGTGGCACTCGCGGCGCCCACCACGCTGCCGGATGGCACGCTGGCCGTCTACCTGCAGGTCGGCACCGCGCGCGTGGCGCGCGTGACCTTCGTCAAGGGCCTCACGGCCATCGCCGTCGCGCCGACCACCGGCACATTGCCGCTGGGCATCTCGCAGCGCTTCGTCGCCACGGGCACGTTCGCCGACGGCCACACCGCGGACGTCAGCGCCGCCGTCACCTGGACGTCCAGCGCGCCCGCGGTGGCCGACATCGGCGCCGCGACCGGCCTCGCCGACGCGCTCACGCCGGGCACGACCACGATCACGGCGACTTCCGGCGCGACCAGCGGCACGCTGTCGCTCACCACCGTCGCCGCCACGATCCAGTCCATCGTCATCGCGCCCGCCACGCTGCAGACCGGCGTGGGCATCACCCGCCACTTCACGGCCACGGGCACGTTCTCGGACGGCAGCGTCGCCGACGTCTCCGCCAGCGCCACCTGGGCCACGCAGGCCGCCGGGATCGCGTCGGTGAGCAACGGCGCGGCCAGCGGCCTGGCGCTCGGCTCGAGTGGCGTCACGGCCACGATCGCCACGGTGTCGGCCGGCGCCGAGGTGGACGTCACCACCGACACCTGGACCGCCGCCCCGCAGATGCCCACCGAACGCCTCGCCGGCCACACGGCCACGCTGCTGGCCAGCGGCAAGCTGCTGGTGGCGGGCGGCGTGAAATCGGCCGGCGCGGGCACCGCGGCGGTGGATCTGTTCGACCCGGTCGCCGCCACGTGGAGTGCGGTCGCGACTATGAACGTGGTGCGCTCGTCGCACACCGCGACGCTGCTCGCCGACGGCCGCGTGCTGGTCACCGGCGGCTCCACGGTGTCGGCGGCGGCGGCCCAGGGCTACGTCAACAACGCCAGCGCCGAGATCTACGACCCGGTCGCCAACACGTGGACGGCCACGCCGACCATGAGCGTCGCGCGCTCGCACCACACCGCCACCCGCCTGCCGGACGGCAAGGTGCTGGTGGTCGGCGGCGAGAACGTGCAGTACCTGGTCGAGGCCAGCGCCGAGGTCTACGACCCGGTGGCCAATACCTGGACGCCCACGCGCCTGGCGCCGATCTCACCCCGCTCGCAGCACAGCGCCACGCTGCTGCAGTCCGGCCTCGTGCTGATCGCCGGCGGCTTCGACATCGTCGACGGCGTGCTCACGCCGCTCGCCACCGCGGAGCTGTACGACCCGGTGCTGCACACCACCTCCAGCATCGACATCAACGGCGTCACCACCATCACGATCACGGGGGGCCTCGATTTCACCGCGACGACCCCGATGGCGTTCACGCACTACGGTCAGAGCGCGACGCGCCTGGGCGACGGCCGCGTGGTCGTGGTCGGCGGAAACACCACGCAGGCCGAGCTGTTCGATCCGGCGACCGCCACGTGGGCTTCCGCGGGCGTGACCGCCGCCACGCATACCTCGCACGGCGCGGTACTGCTGGCCGACGGACGCCTGCTGGTGGTGGGCGGCACCCAGTTCGCGCAACCCACGGCCGAACTGTTCGACCCCGCCACGGGATCGTGGACGGCCGCGGCCCGGATGCTCGTGATCCGCAGCAATCCCACGGCCACGCCGCTCCCGGACGGTTCGGTGTTCGTCTGCGGCGGCGCGCTCGACACCTCGGGGCCCGATTGCGAGACGTACTGGTGAGCGTGCGGCGTCGCGCCGAGGCGGCGCGCACCGCACGCGCCATGAAAGACGCCGGGCGGGTGCCCGGCGTCTTCGCTGTTTCTTGTCGTGTTGTCGGCGGCCTCCAGAGGAGGCCTGGCGCACCTGTCAGCCGTGCGACGGCTGCGAATCCTGACGACGCATGACCACGGTGCGCTCCGCATCGTCGTGATCGTCGCCGAAGTCGGACTGGAACTCGGTCTCGAGCTGGTCGAGCAGCGAATTCAGTTCGCCGGTCGCGACGTCGCGCCACAAGCCGATCCGCTTCGAGCGGAGCTGGGGCTTCTGCAGCATCGCGTCGATGTCGAACACGAAACCGGTGACCCGGCGCAGCGCGAATCGGATGCGGGCCCGCAGGATTTCCTGGTCGGGCGTGAGAACCTGGTTCATCGTCAACCCTCCACGCGTTCCCCGATCGACCCTCGCGCCCCTCGACCCTCAAGTGGCTACTTTCGTCGGCGTTGCCGCGTTCTTTGCAAGTAGTCTAGGCCGATGCAACCCGTTTTTCTTCCCCCAGATGTGGGGGTCCCGGACCGTCGAAAACCCGGAGTCGGATGAAAAGCGGGGGGCCGGCGCACCAAGGGCGGGACGACATCGCGACGGCGCCACTTCGAGGTGCGCCAGGAGGTGCACATGGTGGACTTCGCGGCGTGATGCGGCGCGTTTCATGAACCTGCGTTGCCGGCCGCCAGCTCACGCCACTTGCACCCAGGCGCCCGCCGAATGAAAAAAGCCCCGCATGGCTGAACCGTGCGGGGCTTTGCTGGATTCTTGGTGGCCTGGGGCGGAATCGAACCACCGACACGCGGATTTTCAATCCGCTGCTCTACCAACTGAGCTACCAGGCCGTCTTCTTCAGACTTGCTTCGCGAGCAGGCTCGTTTCGGAGCGATTGGCGAAGCCCGCTAGTATAGCAGCGTTTGATGCTGCCGAACCGGCGGGGCGAACTTTTTGACGCCGGGCTCAGCCGCCCGCGCCGCGCTTGCCGCGCGACAGGTCGACGCCCAGCTGCTTGAGCTTGCGATAGAGGTGGGTGCGCTCGAGCCCGGTCTTTTCGGCGACGCGGGTCATCGAGCCGTTCTCGCGGGCCAGGTGGAACTCGAAGTAGCTCTTCTCGAACGCGTCGCGGGCCTCGCGCAGCGGGCGATCGAGGTCGAAGCTCTGTTCGGGTTGCGGGCCGAGGTTCAGCGGCGAGACGGGTTGCAGGCCCAGCCCGCCGGTCATCGCGGCTTCGACGGAGTTGGCGTCGGGGCGGTAGCCGCCGTTGCCCTGGGGGGCCATCGGCATGTCGGCCGCGGCGGCGGGGCGCGAGCTCGGGCGCGCGAGGCCTTGCTCGACGGCGCGCAGCAGCTTCTGCAGCGTGATCGGCTTTTCCAGGAAGGCGATGGCGCCGTACTTGGTGGCCTCGACGGCGGTGTCGATGGTGCCGTGGCCGCTCATCATGATGACCGGCATGTTGAGCTGGGCGGTGGCGCCCCACTCCTTGAGCAGTGTGATGCCGTCGACGTCCGGCATCCAGATGTCCAGCAAGACGAGGTCGGGACGCAGGCGTTCGCGCACCAGGCGTGCGTTCGCGGCGTTTTCGGCAACCTCCACCGTGTGACCCTCGTCGGTGAGGATCTCGGACAGCAGGGCGCGGATGCCCATTTCGTCGTCAACTACAAGTATCGTGGCCATGAATTTGGGAACGGTGCGGGGCTGCTCGGCTGAGTGCGTGCCGCGAATGACGCTTTATACAGGGGTTTCGTGAGACGACTCTGGGGGGGTCGCCTCGACGAAGCGGGAAAATGATATCGAAACCTGGGCTCCGGCGGCGCCGATCGCGCCGTCTTCGCCGCTGCCCAGGTTCGCGATGCGGACGCGGGCGCGGTGTTCGTCGGCGATCTTCTTGACGACCGCCAGTCCGAGGCCGGTGCCCTTGGACTTGGTGGTGACGTACGGCTCGAACGCGCGCTGGAGGACATTCTCCGGAAATCCGGGGCCATTGTCCTCCACCTTGAGGCGCACGGCGCGCAGCTGGCCGTCGTCCTTGCGCGTGGACTCCGTGCGCACCTGCACGAGGGCGTCCGGCCAGATCGACGCGGCGTCCAGCGCGTTCTGCACGAGGTTGTGCACCACCTGGCGCAACTGGGTGGTGTCGCCCATGATCTGCGGCAGGCCGGGCTCCAGCCTCGACACGAGGTGGCCCTTCTCGCTCGCGTCGCCGTACAGCGCGAGCACTTCGGCCACGAGCGCGTTGAGGTCGATCGGCTGCAGGTTGGCGCTCGGCAGGCGCGCGTAGTCGCGGAACTCGTTGACCAGCTGCTTCATCGACTGCACCTGCGCGACGATGGTGCTGACGCTGCGCGAGAGCATCGCCTGGTCGGCGGCGTCCGCGAGCTTGCTCTCCAGCTTGAACTGCAACCGCTCGGCCGACAGCTGGATCGGCGTGAGCGGGTTCTTGATCTCGTGCGCGAGCCGGCGCGCGACCTCGCTCCAGGCGGCGGAGCGCTGCGCCGACACCACCTCGGTGATGTCATCGAACACCATCAGGCGCGCGTCGCCGGGCAGCAGCGCGCCGCGCACGAGCAGCGTCAGCTCCTGGCCCTTGTCGCCCACCTTCAGGTCGAACTGGTCCTGCCACAGCACGCGTTCGCCGGCCTCGGGGCTGGCCAGGTGCAGCTCGAAGCGCTGTTCGACGGCCTGCGCGAAGCCGGCGAGCAGCGGGATGTCCTCGAGCTTGCGGCCCTGGTACGCCGACAGCGGCACGCGCAGGATGCGCGTCGCGCCCGGATTGACGGTGTCGATGCGCCACTGCGGGTCGAACAGGATCACGCCGGCGGTCAGGTTGTCCAGGATGGTCTGCAGGCGGGTGCGTGCGCCCTCCACTGCCATCACGCTGCGATCGACGTCGGCGCGGGCCTGTCCCAGTTGCTCGGTCATCTGCGCGAACGATCGCGTGAGGCCGCCGATCTCGTCGCGCGACTCGTACACCGGCTTGGCCCCGAGGTCGCCCGCGGCGACGGCGCGCATGCCCTCGGCCAGCAGCAGCAGCGGCCGCGCGAGCTGGTTGCCGAAGGTGATGGCGATCAGCACCGAGCCGAACACGGCCAGCACCACGGTGAGCGTCAGCGTGCCCACGTACATGCGGCGCAGGCCTTCGCGGGCCAGCGCCCGCTGCTGGTAGTCGCGATAGGCGCCCTGCACGGCCAGCGCGTTGGTGACGACCACGGGCGGCAGCGGCTGGACGGCGAGGAGGAAGCGCTCGCTGTTGTCCAGCGACAGGCTGCTGGAGGGCACCTGCACGACGGCGCGCACGCGCGCCGCGACGCCGGTGCCGGGCGAGGCCTCGTCCTCCAGGCCTTCCACCTGGCTCGCCTGCCCGGTGGCGCGCGCCATGCGGATCAGCGCGGCGGACGGCCGGTCGGGCAGCAGCGACGGCCGCGAACTCGCGGCCAGCACGATCTGGCCGTTGCCCGCCACCAGCGCGAGATCCTGCGCGCCGATCTGGTCGCGCATGCGCTCGAGCGTGAGCGCGGCGCCGGGCGAATGCGGATCGCCGAGGCGCATGGCCACGTTGCGCGCCTTCTCCACCAGGTCGGCGGACAGCGTGTCCAGCGTACCCTTGCCCAGGTTGAGGCCGGCGACGAGCGCATGGTCGACCTTGGTGTCGAACCACGCGTCGATGCTGCGGGTGACGAACTGCAGCGAGACGGTGTAGATCAGCGCGCCCGGCATCACGCCCACCAGCGCGAAGATGGCGGCCAGCTTGAGCAGCAGGCGGCTGCCGAACTTGCCGCTGTGCCAGCGCAGGCCGAGGCGGATCGTGGCGACCACCAGCACCACCAGCAACGCCAGCGCGACGACGGCGTTGAGCCAGAACAGCCAGACGAAGCTGCGCTCGTACAGCGCCGGCTCGCCCGACGCGAGCGACACCACGAAGCCCAGCACCAGCGCGACGCCCAGGAAGGCGAGGATCGCGACGGCCCACAGGAAGCGGACCGTGCGGCTGCTCATCTCGAACGAGGGGCGCTTCCGGCCGGACTTCGGTGCGTCGTCGACGGCCATTGCCTCATTCAACCGGGACGGTCCGCTCGACGCCCAGCTTCCACTCGGACTGCACGCTCAGGTCCAGCAGCATCGGCCGCGGCAGCTGCGAGGAGTCGAGATAGAACTGGAAGTCGACGTAGTAGCGGTCGGTGGCGTTGACGTCCGAGTCGGCGATGCGCCAGCGCGCGATGCGCGTGATCGTGGTGAGCGCCTCTTCCAGCGACGGGTACGACTGCGCGAACGCGCCCAGGCTCACGCGCCACGCGTTGGTGAGCGGCTGGTACGACAGCCGCCAGCTGCGGCTGATGCGGGCGACGCGGTCGTCGCGCCAGTACCAGCGCGGCTTCTTCACGGTGGCCTCGGCCACGAAATACACCGGCACGCCGCGCCGCAGCGCATCCTCGACGGCCTTGCTGAGGGTCAGGTTGGCCACGAAGTCGAGCACCACGCCGCCGTCCTGGCGCTTGGCCATGATCGAGGGCAACTCCACGCCCTGGGCCTGGACCGGCGGCGCGACCAGCACCGATCCGACGAAGCACGCGACGGCCAGGAACGCTGCCGCCGCGACGCGACAGGCGTCTTGGGCCAGGCGAATCCAGCGGTGCGGCGATCGGACCAGGAGCAGGTGCACGGTGGCGATGCGAATAGGCGTCGGTCAGACGCGGAGTGGCTTTTGTCGATACGAAACGGGCGGCATCAGTTCCCTCCGGCAGCAGGCTCCTTGCGCAACAACGCGTAATAGAAGCCGTCGGCGACGCCATGAGAGCCCATGTCGGCACCGCCGCCGGGCGAGGACGCCGCGGTGGAACCATTGTCCGGCAGTGGCAGCAGGTGGCCGGGCGACCGGCCGTCCAAATGGACGCCGGAGCCACCGCGGCGTTGCAAAAATGCGTCGATCTGGTGCTCGCCTTCCGTCCGGAACACCGAGCACGTGGCGTACAGCAGCCAGCCGCCGGGCTTGAGCGTCGGCCACAGGGCGTCCAGCAGCTCGGACTGGATCTTGCCGAGCGCGGCGATGTCCTCGGAGCGGCGCAGCCAGCGGATGTCCGGATGGCGGCGCACGATCCCGGATGCGCTGCACGGGGCGTCCAGCAGGATGGCGTCGAAGGGCCGCCCGTCCCACCAGTCGGCCGGGCGGCGGCCGTCGCCCGCCTGCGTGCGCGCCTTCAGGTGCAGGCGCGCGAGCGCGTCGTCTACGCGCGCGAGGCGCTGCGGGTCGCTGTCCAGCGCCAGGACGTCCAGGTCGGCCAGCTCCAGCAGGTGGGCCGTCTTGCCGCCGGGGGCGGCGCAGGCGTCGAGCACGTGCGCGCCCGGCGCGAGGCCGGCGCCCACCAGCAGGTTGCCGGCGCGCTGGGCGGCGGCGTCCTGCACCGAGACGGCGCCGTCGGCGAAGCCGGGCAGGCGATCGACAGGCACGGGGGCGTCCAGCACGATGGCCTGGGCGCCGACCAGCCGCCCGGCCAGCCCGGTGGACTCCAGCTGCTGCAGGTACTGCGCGCCGGTGAATCGCCGGACGTTCACGCGCAGGCACATCGGCGGGCGCGCCTGGGCGGCGGCGAGGATGCCGCGCCACTGATCTGGCCAGTCGGCCTTCAGGCGATCGATCCACCACTGCGGATGGTTCCATTGGGCGGTCGGCTGCTTGAGCGCTGCGGCCACGAGCGCCTCGCGTTCGCGCAGGAAGCGCCGCAGCACGGCGTTGAGGAAGGACGCCGATTGCGGCGCGCGCTTGCGGGCGGCGGTCACGGCCTGGTCGACCAGCGTGTGGTCGGCGTACGGGGGCGCGTCGTCGGGCCACAGCAGCGCGAGGGCGCTCAGCAGGAGGGCCTCGACGGCCGGCGGCGGCGTGCGCGGCGCGAGGAGGACGCGCACGGCCTGGGCCGCGCCGAGCCGGCGCAGCACGAGGAAGGACAGCGCCTGCGTGCCGGGCCGCAGCGGGCCGGGACAGGCGGCCAGCACCTCGGTGAGCGAACGCCCGCCGCGCACGGCCTGGACGGCATCGGCCGTCTGTTCGAGCAGGCGCGCCAGCGCCGGGGCCTGGCCGGCGGGCGCGGCGCGGGTGTTGTTGTCGGGATTCACTCGGCCAGTCTACCCACGCGGGTTTGCTGCCGGGCCTCGACAACGTGTCCGCGCGGATACGTGTCGGAACGGCGCGACCGAAAGCGCGGAAGCGGTGGATTTCCGGGCGAAAAAAGGGCTGGATGGCGGCCGGGGCGCGCAGGAAGGGTCGGCGGCGCAAAATGCGGGCTCCGGATCCCCGCGACAAGCCGTCCCCATGCCCACTCCCGTTCCGCCGCCCGAATCCCCGCCCAACGCCGGCGACGCGCCTGCCCGCTCGCTGACGCTGATCCGCAACGAGGCCGACCTGGCCGCGCTGCCGGCCTCCGAACGCATCCGCTACCGCCTGGTCGGCGCCGATTGCCGCTTCCACGCCAACGACAACATCTCCGACTTCGTCCGTCCGGGCGAGACCGAGGAGCTGAAGGCCGAGGTGGCCGAGCACATGCAGGCCGTGCTGCGCGCGCTGGTGATCGACACCGAGTCGGACCACAACACGCAGGAAACCGCCAAGCGCGTGGCCAAGATGTTCGTCGACGAGGTGTTCCGCGGCCGCTACCAGCCGATGCCCTCGGTCACCGAATTCCCCAACGTCTCGCGCCTGAACGAGCTGATGATCGTCGGCCCGATCTCGGTGCGCAGCGCCTGCTCGCACCACATGTGCCCGATCCTGGGCCGCATCTGGATCGGCGTGCTGCCCAACGAACACTCCAACCTCATCGGCCTGTCCAAGTACTCGCGCATCGTCGACTGGATCATGACGCGCCCGCAGATCCAGGAAGAGGCCGTCACCATGCTGGCCAACGTGCTGCAGGAACGCGTCAAGCCCGACGGACTGGCCATCGTGATGGAGGCCGACCACTTCTGCATGCAGTGGCGCGGCGTGAAGGATCTCGATTCGGCGATGACCAACAGCGTCATGCGCGGGGCGTTCCTGAAGGATCCGCACCTGCGCCGCGAGTTCCTGTCGCTGCTGTCGAAGAAAACCGCCTGAACGCCGGAGCGTCAACATGCTGGTACGACTGATGTACGCGAGCCGCGCGGCCGCCAACCTCGACGGCGAGGAGGTGTCCGCCATCCTGCGCAAGTCGCGCGCGACCAATGCGCGCGAGGGCCTCACCGGCGCGCTGTGCCTGTGCAACAGCGGGCGCCTGTTCATCCAGGTGCTCGAAGGCGGCCGCGACGCGGTGAGCCGGCGCTACAACCGCATCGTGGCCGACACGCGCCACACCGACGTCACGCTGCTGCAGTACGAGGAGATCGACGAGCGCCGCTTCGCCGGCTGGTCCATGGGCCAGGTGAACATGGCGCGGTTGAACCCGGGCCTGATCCTGAAGTACTCGGAGCTGGGCAACCTCGATCCGTGGTCGGTGCCGGGCGAAGCCACGGCAGCGCTCTTCGACGAGATGATCGCGACCGCGGCCATCATGGGACAGCCCTGAGTGTTGGAGGATGGCCGGCCCCGGCGCGCAGCGACGCGTCTCGTCATCCTGCGCGAAGTCGCAGGATCCACGCTGGCGAGTGACGTCGCCCCAGAGGTGGATTCCGCGACTGCGCGCGGAATGACATGTCTGGATGGTCGGCTACACGACGACACGGTGGCCTCCCCGCGAATCGGCGATGAACCAATGAAAACGGGCCGGCCCCCGCGAGGGAGCCGGCCCGTGTCGCGCCACCCGCTCGCGCGGGCGCGTCGTCAGCGGCGCATCACTGCCACTTGTACTGGAAGATCACCTTGCCGGTGCGGCCGCTGGCGTCCTCGATGTCGGTCGGGATGACCGTCGACGGCGCCCCCGCGTAGCGGTAGTCGACCGGCGGCCGCTTCTGGAAGAGGTTGCCGATGAACAGGCCCAGCGTGATGTTCTTGAAGCCCGTGTACGACATCGAGTAGTCGACGCGGTGATAGGTCTTCACGTGGCACTCGTCGGCGGTCAGGCCGGCGTTGTCGGCGCAGCCCTGGGTCGACCACACGTCGTCGTTGTAGTCGGCCTGGAGCGCGGTGCGCGAGTGGAAGACGTAGCGCAGCGAATTCTCGAAGTTGCCGGCCTTGTACGACACCGTGGTGTTGGCCACGAGCTTGGGAAAGCTGTAGCGTCCGGCCTGGTTGTCGCCGAAGCGGCCCAGCGCGTTGCTGAACTGCCTGTAGGTGAGCGTGACCGTGCCGTCGAAGTCGAGGCCGAACTCGCCGATGGCCGTCGGGACGGTGCCCTTCAGGCCGATGTCGATGCCCGAGGTCTTGGTCTGGAACAGGTTCTGGAACGGCACCGTCACCTGCTCGATGCGACCGACGCCGGGCAATGCGATGCCGTAGTTGGTGGCGTCGGAGGGCAGGAAGGTGGGATCGTTGGCGAGCGTGCCGCGGTTGATGATGCCCGGCGCGAGCGTGTCCTCGGTCACCAGCAGGTCCTGCGGATCGCGCGTGCCGATCTCGTTGCGACGATGGATCGCCCAGTAGTCGACCGACACGCTCCAGCGCGCGAACGGCTGCAGCACGGCGCCGAGCGAGAACGACTTGCTCGTCTCGGGCTTGAGCGACGGGTTGTTGGCGGTCACGATGGGCACGCTTTCGCCGCACTCGTTGTCGTAGACCTGCAGCGCGCGCGCCTGCAGGACGGCCGACTGCGGATCCGAGTCGCCGAGCTGCGTCGCCCTGGCGATCAGCGCGTCGTACAGGGCCGAGGCCGCGTCGCAACGCTTCGGATCGCTGATGCCCGGATCGAACGCGAACTTGGTGGACTTGGCGCTCTCTGTCAGGTTGGGGGCGCGGAAACCGGTTTCGTACGTGCCGCGGAACAGCGCCTGGTCGACCGGCTTGAACTTCAGGCCGACCTTCGGGGAGAAGTGCGCGCCGAAGCCGGGAAACTTGTCGAGGCGTCCGGCCAGGTCGCCGTCCAGGTGCGTTGCGATGGGCACGCCCAGTTCGGCGAACACGGCGCCGAAGTTGCGGCGCCCGTCGGCGGCGCTGGTGCCGTAGCCGACGATGTCGCCGTTGGCCAGGTTGTCCGTCGGGTTGATCTTCATCGTCTCGTGGCGCAGCTCGAAGCCCGTGGCCAGCTGCAGCGGGCCCGCGGGCAGCTGCATCAGGTCGCCGCCGATCTTGCCGTCCCAGAAGACCTGGCGGTTCGTGGCGCTGTAGCCGTAGACCGGGAACAGGGTGTTCAGCACCGCAGCGCTGTTGACCTGGCCGATCTGGTAGCCGCCGGGCTTGTTGAAGAAATCGGGCGCCAGCGTGTCCGCGTTGTAGTCGCCGATCTCCTGGATGAAGCCCGAATCGCTGAAGGCGCCACGGCCCAGGCTGCCGGTGTGGCCGCCCATCATGCCGATGGCGCTCTCCCATTCGTAGGACTTGTAGACGCCCTTCAGCCCGGTGAGTGCGCGGTACTGCGTCGTGTCGGTCTGGTTGTACGCCGGGCCATCGACGAAGCGATAGCGGAAATCGGCTTCCTCGCCGGTCTGGTTCAGCGGGTGCTCGGCGGGCAGGCCCCGGTAGTAGAACGTCTTGCCGGCACCCGTGCTCGGATTGCCCCAGACGGTGGATCCCAGCGCCGGGCCGTAGGCCTGGTACGGGCTCTGGTAGTTGACGTTGATGTCCGAGTAGGTCAGTTCGGAGAACCACTCGGTGTCCGCGTCGACGCGCACGCGCGCCGAGACCAGCGTGTTCATACGCTTCGCGCCGGGCACCGCCTGGAAGCGGGGGTACTTGTCGTAGCGGCAGAGGTTGGACACCACCGGCTCGCAACCGGGCAACGGGCCCTGGCCGACGATGTTGCCCGGGTAGGCGTACGTGGAGGGCGCGCCGAAGATGCCCGGCGAGTGCGCGGCGTATTCGGGGTTGACGTCCTTGAGCACGTCCGACCACATCACGTTGTCGCGATGGAACACCTCGAGGTTGGCCAGGACGTTGTAGCCGTCCTTGTCGTAGTCGCCGAAGCCGCCGGTGAGGCTGCCGGTGCGTTCGCCGAAGCGTCCGTTCTTGAGCGACTTCGACGCGGAGTAGTTGGCCTGGACGCCCTTGAAGCCCGGGCGCGTGATGATGTTGATCACGCCTGCCACTGCATCGGAGCCGTACACGGCCGAGCCGCCGCTCTTGAGGACCTCGATGCGGTCGATCGCCTCGAGCGGCAACGAGTCGACGTTGCTGAAGACCTCGTTGTAGTCGGCCAGCGGGAACGCCGAGATGCGGCGCCCGTTCAGCAGCACCAGCGTGCTCTGCTTGCCGAGGTTGCGCAGCGAGGCGCCGGAGGCGCCCGAGGCGAACGAGTTGCTGCCGCCGATGTCGGACAGCGTGCCCGACGTGCTGGTGGCCGACAGCGAGTCCAGCATCTCGCGGACGTTGGTGGCGCCCGTCTTCAGGATGTCTTCGCGGCGGATCGTCTGCACCGGCGAGACGCCTTCGGCGTCGATCTGCTTCAGGCGGCTGCCCGTGACCTCGACGCGCTGCGTCTCGGCAGACGAGGCGGCGGCGGACGGCGCGGCGGCGGATTGGGCGAGGACGGGCGAGGCTGCGGCGGCGCAGGCGGCCGCCATCAAGGTGCGGCGGAACACCCGCGCACCCATCGAGTTCTGAACGGTCATGGCTATCCTGGGAGAGGAAAAAGAGTCGCGGACGGTAACGACGCTCTTCAGCGCGTAAACCTCGGGCTCGCCCTCACGGGGTTTTCCTCTAGCGCCTCACGTCACGCAGCGACGCGCCGCGCGCTTTTTCGCGGTGCTCCTCGGCGGGGCGGCTTGTCGCAAGCCGCATCCACGCGATCGGGTGCAACGAATGCACGCGCCAGGATGTGACGCGTCAACAACGGCTCGCCGTCGCACCCTGACAGGGTTGTACCTGACTAGACAAGTGACCGGTCTCGCCGGAGATCGTCAGACCCGGCCGGCGGAACGGAACCCGAGCGGCGACGCGATCAAGCTCGTGGGCACCTGGTGGATCGCCTTGTTGTAGAGATCCACGGCGTCGTTGAAGCCCTGCCGGGCGAACTGCAGGCGCGGCTCGGCTTCGCGCCAGGCGGCCAGCGCGGCGGCGAGTTGCGGGCCCTTGTCGGATTCCTGCACGAGGGCCGGCTGCAGCTCGATGAGCGCGCGCAGCCGGCTCGCCGGCGAGGCGAGGCCGGCCTCGGCGCTGACCCACAGCGACACGTCGGCGATGCGGGCGCGCGCCTGGCGCACGCCGTCGGCGGCGGTGCGCTGCTTCGCGTCGGCGTCGGCCAGCGCCTGCAGCGTGGCCGCTTCGGCCGCCAGCGGCTCGCGCACCGCGTCGGCCACCGCCGCCATCGCCTCGCTGCGCTTGACCAGCGCCGCGACGATCTGCTCCCACGCCGAGATGATGGCCGTGCGCAGCCGCACCATGCGGTTGTACGCGCCGACGATCCACGCGAACAGCACGGCCAGCAGCACCAGCTGGAACAGCCAGTGCGAGGTCATGCCGTCTTGTCCAGTCCGGCCACGAACCCGGCGTAGCCGGCGGCGCGCAGCTGGCAGGCCGGGCACAGGCCGCAACCATACCCCCAGGGGTGTCTGGTGCCGCGCTCGCCGAGGTAGCAGGTGTGGGTCTTCTCGACGATGACGTCGTTGAGCGCGGGCCCGCCCAGCGAGTCGGTCAGGGCCCAGGTCTGCGCCTTCGTGAGGAACATGAGCGGCGTCTCGATCGTCATCGGCGCGGCCAGGCCCAGGCTGAGCGCCACCTGCATCGCCTTCAAGGTGTTGTCGCGACAGTCCGGGTAGCCGGAGAAGTCGGTCTCGCACATGCCGCCCACCAGCACCGACGCGCCGCGCCGGTAGGCGACGGTGGCGGCGAAGCCCAGGAACAGCAGGTTGCGCCCCGGCACGAACGTGTTGGGCAGGCCGTTGGCCTCGAACTCGATCGCGCGGTCGGAGGTGAGCGCGGTGTCGGACACCTGGCCCAGCAGCGCCAGGTCCAGCAGGTGGTCGTCGCCCAGCCGCGCGGCCCAGTCCGGATCCAGCGCGGCGAGCGACTCGCGCACGCCCGCGCGACAGTCGAGCTCGATGCGGTGGCGCTGGCCGTAGTCGAAGCCGATGGTCTCCACGCGCGCGAAGCGCGCGAGCGCCCACGCGAGGCAGGCGGTGGAGTCCTGGCCGCCGGAAAAGAGCACCAGGGCGCTGCGGGGATCGATCATGGGAAGGTCGCGATGCGAAGGACCCCCAAGCATAGTCGCTGGCGCGACGGGCCGGATCCTTGGGGTCGCGCCCGGGCGGGGACGGGTCCAGAATGCGCCTGCACCGCGGCCGGGCAGCCGCCGGGGAGACCATCATGAAACGTGCACTTGCGAGCCGCGCAGCCGTCGCGTTGGCCGCGGCGGCGGCGCTGGCGTCCTGCGGCGGCGGGGTCGTGCCCGACCCGCGCGGCACGTCGCCCGACGTGCGCCCGCAATGCGGCGTCAACCCCTGCGTGCCGTCCGACACGCTGCCCACCGGCAGCATCACCGCCCTGATGTTCGTGGTCGACGACGGCACGCGCACGCAGGCGCAGGCCGGCTTCAACACCGACGGATCGATCTTCCACAACGTCGAGCTCGAAGGCGACACGCTGTGGCTGGTCGACGGCAGCACGCAGACGCGCATGGCGCTGGCGCGCGGGGGTGCCTGGGACTTCTTCCAGAACCTGCTGACGCTGGGCCAGCCCTACCTGGCCGACCTCGCGCCCCAGCCGACGACCGCGCGCACCTACGAGTTCCAGCTGCGCCGGGCCGCAGGCACCGTCGCCAGCCAGGTGACGCTGCCGCCGCCGTTCACGATCGCCAGTCCCGGCAACGACCAGACCTTCGCCATCGACTCGCGGACGGTGCCCATCACGGTGACGTCGCCGCTGGACACCGGCAACTTCAGCACGACGTTCGTCTGCACCGACGCCAACGGCAACCAGACCAGCAACCGCGTGCCCGACGGGCAGTCGTTCTCGCAGGTGGACACGATCGGCGAGACGTTCCAGTTCAACGTGCCCGCGTTCCTCGCGAGCCTCGAGTTCGACCAGGACGTCGCGCCCCCGGCGCCCGTCACGCGCTGCGACATCGTGCTGCACGCCGTCGACAGCGCGGCAGGCTCGCTAGCCACCGGCTTCCACGCCTTCTCGATCCTGCAGGCGACGCAGACGCGCAGCGTGCGCTTCCTGCTGCGCTGAGCTCGCCGCGTCAGCCGCGGATCTCGCCCTCGCCCAGCACGATCCACTTCTGCGACGTCAGCCCTTCGAGGCCCACCGGGCCGCGGGCGTGGAACTTGTCGGTGGAGATGCCGATCTCGGCGCCCAGGCCGTACTCGAAGCCGTCGGCGAAGCGCGTGCTCGCGTTGACCATCACGCTGGCCGAATCCACCTCGCGCAGGAAGCGCATCGCGTTCGGATGGTCGGTGGTGAGGATCGCGTCGGTGTGGTGCGAGCCGTGCCGGTTGATGTGGGCGATCGCCTCGTCGACGGAATCGACCACGCGCACGCTGATGACGGGGGCCAGGTATTCCTCGCCCCAGTCGCTGTCGACGGCGGGCACCAGCTTCGCGCCGGCCACGCCCTTCAATGCCGCCAGGGCGCGCGCGTCGCCGCGCATCTCGACGCCCTTGGCCGCGAACACCGCGCCGATGCGCGGCAGGAACGCGTCCGCCTGCGCGGCGTGCACCAGCAGCGACTCGGTGGCGTTGCAGGGGCTGTACTTCTGCGTCTTCGCGTTGTCGGTGACGCGCACGGCGAGCTCGAGGTCGACGCGCTCGTCGACGTAGGTGTGGCAGTTGCCGTCCAGGTGCTTGATGACCGGCACGCGCGCCTCGCGGGCGACGCGCTCGATCAGGCCCTTGCCGCCGCGCGGGATGATCACGTCGACGAACTCGGGCATCGCGATCAGGCGGCCGACGGCGGCGCGGTCGGTGGTCTCGACCAGCTGCACCGCCGTCTCGGGCAGGCCCGCGTCGGCCAGCGCGCGCTGCACGCAGCGCCACAGCGCGATGTTGGAGCGGATCGCCTCCGAGCCGCCGCGCAGGATGCAGGCGTTGCCGCTCTTGATGGCCAGCGACGCGGCCTCGATCGTGACGTTGGGGCGGCTCTCGTAGATCATGCCGAACACGCCCAGCGGCACGCGCATGCGTCCCACGCGGATCCCGCTGGGGCGCTGCGCGACACCGGTGATCTCGCCGATCGGGTCGGGCATCTCGGCGAGCTGCAGGCAGCCCTCGACGACGGTGGCCAGCGCGTGGGCGTCCAGGCGCAGGCGATCGAGCAGCGGGCCGGCGAGTCCGTTGTCGGCGGCCGCGCGCAGGTCCTGCGCGTTGGCGCGTTCCAGCTCGGGCCCGGCCTCGCGCAGGCGCGCGGCGAGCGCGCGCAACGCGGCGTCGCGCTTCGCGCGCGGCGAAGCGGCCATGCGCGCAGCGGCGGCCCGGGCGGCCGCGCCCAGCGCGTCCAGGGTGGCGACGATGTCCATCTCGGTCATGCGCCGATTGTCCGTCAGCCGCCAATTCCTCCCGTACCGCGAGATTTCGCGTCTCGGCGAGTGTGGGATCGCCGCGACGTCTTCACAAACGAGCACAGCAAGGCTGTTTAACATTCGCCACCCGCGAAAGCACAGGCTCGCCCGCGGCGCGGCGCAGGGAGGAACTCGGCGCCGGACCCCATCAAACATCCACAGAGATCACATCATGAAGCACCTCGTCGCCCTGACGGCCCTGGCCGCCACCGCAATCGCCCCCACGCTGGCCCACGCCGCGATGGACACGTCCAATCCCGTGCACCCGCTGATCGGCATCGCCATCACCGGCGGCGGCGACAAGCTGGCCTCGGTCGAATTCCGGGACGGCGGCTCGCGCGACATCACCGCCGGCGGCCTGGTGCAGGTCTGGGGCGGCGTGGAATACCGCGAGCAAGGCTCGCCGTTCGCCTTCCAGGGCACGTTCGGCTACCACTTCGACAACACCAGTGCCGACAACGGCTCGCAACGCTTCGAGCGCTTCCCGCTCGAGCTGATCGCGCTGTACAGCTTCGATCCGAAGTTCCGCATCGGCGTCGGCGCGCGCTACGCGGCCTCGGCCAAGTTCAAGAGCAGCGGCGCCGGCGACGTCGGCGACTTCAACTTCAAGTCGCAGATCGCCCCGCTGCTGATGGGCGAGTGGCTGATCACGCCGTCGGTGGGCGTGCAACTGCGCTACGTGCACGAGACGTACAAGATCAACGGCATCTCGATCGACGGCAGCCACGGCGGCGTCGGCGTCAACTACTACTTCTGACGTCCGCGGCGGCGCTTTACCGGCGCCCGGTAAGATCGCTGCCGCCGCCGGCCCGACGCACCGTCACGCTCCCCGCGCCTGCCTCGCCCACCCGTTTCGCCGGGTGCGGCCGCAGCCGCCGCAGCCGATTTCCCGTCGCGACCTTTCCGGCTTGTCGGCGCCGCCGTGCGCCAGGGTGAGCGCGCACGCGCGCACCGACCAGCCTCAGGAATCGTCCCGATGACACTCCGCACCTGCCCCAGCGCGCTCCGGCGCGCCATTGCGCCCGCCGCGGCGCGGCACCACATCCGCGCCATCGCGCTGGTCGCCGCCCTCGCGTGCGCCGCCCCGGCCTTCGCCGCGCCTTCGCCGGCCGACGGCGCCAGCCCCGACGCCGCGCCTGGCGGCATCCGTCCGCTCGTCGGCGTCCTGTTGACCGGCACGGTCGGCACCGACAAGGTCACCGTCCGGAACCCCGACGGCAGCGTCTCCACCGGCAGCCTGAGCGGCCGCTACGAGGCGTTCGCCGGCGCCGAATTCCCGGTCGACCCGAACGGGCTCACGCTGCGCCTGACCGCGGGCCTGCACGCCACCGCCAACTTCACCGGCAGCCAGGGCAGCGAACACGCCACGAGCATTCCGCTCGAAGCGACGCTGTGGTACCCGATCGACGCCAGGTTGCGGCTCGGGGGCGGCGTCCGCTACGCCATGCACACGCGCTTCAGCGGCGCCGGCAACAAGACAAGCGACGGCCTGAATCCGACGCCGGCCCTGCTGGTGGGCGTCGGTTACCTGCTGATGCCGCACGTGCTGCTCGACATGCGCTACGCCTACCAGCGCTACGAGCGGACCGACGGCGGCGACCTCGATGCCAGCCACTGGGGACTGGGACTGACCGCGATCTACTGACCGCGCCCGACGCCGGGGCGGCGGACGGAACGGATCCGCCCGGCGCCTCGTATCTTCCAGGCCAGGCGCGGCGCGCGCCGCGCCGTCACTCCTCGGCGACCTTCTTCTTCGCCGCGGTCTTCTTGGCCGCCGGCACCTTGGCCGCGCGCGGCTCGAACTCGAAGCTCACCTTGCCCTCCTTCTTGTCGTAGGCGAGGAAGGCCTTGAACTTGCGGCGCGTCTTGTTGGAGACGAAGTTCTCCATCAGGTCCGTCTTGCCGGTGGCCAGCAGCTTGGACATGTTCTCGCGCGAGACGGGCTGCTGCAGGATGATCTTGCCGCTCTTGAAGTCGCAGGTCACGTGCGCGCCGACCGCGTGCTCGCACACGTAGGACGTGCCGTGCTCGTAGACGTGGCCGGCGTCCTTCGGGCACGGGCCCAGCGACTCCTGGTCGGAGAAGTCCACCGGCTCGCCCTCGCCTTCCTTGGCCTCTTCGCCGAAGTCGAACTCGAGCTTCCAGTTCTTGATCTCGTCGTCGTAGGCCAGCTTGAGTTCGGCCGTGAACGGCCAGCCGGCCTTGGAGCGGAACCCGTCGAGCGGCCCGATCTTCTTGTCGCGCAGGAACTGGTCGACCTCGGTCGTCTCGAACGCGCGGCCCGCCGGGATCTTCGTGATCGAGAACTCGCAGCCGTCCACGCCGTCGCCCTTCGGGCCCTGGCAGGTGTAGCGGCGGTAGTTCTCCTTGACGATGCCGCCGCAGTTCGGGCACGGCGTCGTCAACGTGGCGTAGTCGCCGGGAATCGTGTCGCGGTCGTATTCCTTGGCCTTCTTGACGATGCGCTCGGCCATCTGCGCGATGTCGCCCATGAAGGCGTCACGCGACAGTCGCCCGTGCTCCATCTCGACCAGCTTGAACTCCCAGTTGCCGGTCAGGTCGGGACGCGTCAGGTCTTCCACGCCCAGGCCGCGCAGCAGCGTCATCAGCTGGAACGCCTTGGCGGTGGGGATCAGGTCGCGGCCCTCGCGGAAGATGTACTTCTCGAGGATCAGGCCTTCGATGACCTGCGCCCGCGTGGCCGGGGTGCCGAGCCCCTTCTCGGACATCGCGTCGCGCAGTTCCTCGTCGTCGATGAGCTTGCCCGCGCCTTCCATCGCCGACAGCAGCGTGCCTTCGTTGTAGCGCGCCGGCGGCCGCGTCTTCGTGCCGACGGCCTCCACCGACTCGTTGCGCACGACTTCGTCCTTCTGCACCGGCACCAGCATCGCGTCGTCGTCCTGCGCTTCCTTGCCGTAGACGGCCAGCCAGCCCGGGTTGACCAGCACCTTGCCGTTGGTCTGGAACCGGTGCTCGTCGACCTGCGTCAGGCGCGTGGTGACCTGGTATTCGGCGCTCGGGTAGAAGACGGCGATGAAGCGCTTGACGACCAGGTCATAGAGCTTGGCCTCGATGTCCGACAGCGACTTGGGCGCCTGCAGCGTGGGGATGATGGCGAAGTGATCCGACACCTTGGTGTTGTCGAACACGCGCTTGGTCGGCTTGACGTAGCCTTCCTTGAGCGATTTCGCGGCGTGCGGGCCCAGCTCGCGCAACGGGCCGGGCAGGTCCTCGGTGGCGAGCATCTTGAGCGTGTCCTTGACCACCGGCAGGTAGTCCTCGGGCAGCGCGCGCGAATCCGTCCGCGGATAGGTGAGCACCTTGTGCTTCTCGTACAGCGCCTGGGCCAGCGACAGCGTGGTCTTGGCGGAGAAGCCGAAGCGGCCGTTGGCTTCGCGCTGCAGGCTGGTCAGGTCGTACAGCAGTGGGCTCGCCGACGTGGTGGGCTTGGCCTCCTCGGTGACCTTGCCGGGCTTGCCCAGCACGGCGGCGGCGATCTTCTCGGCGGTGGCCTTGTCCCAGACACGGTCGGCGCGGCGGTCGGCGTCGTCGTCCTTCTTGAAGGCCGGGTCGATCCACTTGCCCGCGTACTGGCCCGCCACGGCGTCGAAGGTGGCCTTGATTTCCCAGTAGTCGCGGGCAACGTGCTTGCGGATCTTCTCCTCGCGTTCGACCACGATCGACAGCGTGGGCGTCTGCACCCGGCCGACGGTGGTCAGGAAGAAGCCGCCGTCGCGCGAGTTGAACGCGGTCATCGCGCGGGTGCCGTTGATGCCCACCAGCCAGTCGGCCTCGGAGCGGCTGCGGGCGGCCGCGGCCAGGCCCTGCATCTGCTCGTCGGTGCGCAGCTTCTCGAAGCCGTCGCGGATCGCCTGCGGCGTCATGCTCTGCAGCCACAGGCGGCGCACCGGCTTGTTCAGGGCGCCGCGCGCCGGCTCGGCGTACTGGGCGATGAGGCGGAAGATCAGCTCGCCTTCGCGGCCCGCGTCGCAGGCGTTGATCAGGTCGGTGACGTCCTTGCGGCGCACGAGCTTGACGACGGCGTTCAGGCGCGTCTTGGCCTTGTCGATGGGCGCGAGGTCGAAATGCGGCGGGATGACCGGCAGGTTGGCGAAGCTCCACTTGCCGCGCTTGACGTCGAATTCCTCGGGGGCCTTGATCTCCACCAGGTGGCCGACCGCGGACGTGACGACGTAGCGGTCGTTCTCGAAATGCTCGGCGAACTTCTCGAACTTGCCCGCCGTGGGCGTCAGCGCGCGGACGATGTCCTGCGCCACGCTGGGCTTTTCCGCAATGATCAGTGTCTTTGTCATTTATTTACCTTGAACCCGCGGGGCCTCGAAAAGCCCTGCCTAAAATGCATCTCTCGCGCGCGCCTGCACACACGTACACGCGCGCGCCCACAATTTCAATGTACCGAATGACGACCAAGCTGCAAGCGCAAAACCATACCGTTCCCGGCGGTCGCCGCATTCAGGTGCGAAAAAGCGGCGTGCACGGCAAGGGCGTCTTCGCCGCCCGCGACATCGCCAAGGGCGAGGTGCTCATCGAGTACCTCGGCGAACGCATCACCTGGGAACAGGCGCTCGACCGCCATCCGCACGATCCGTCGCAACCCGACCACACTTTCTACTTCCACATCGACGACGGCTGCGTGCTCGACGCCAACGTCGGCGGCAACGCGGCCCGCTGGATCAACCACGCCTGCTCGCCCAACTGCATCGCCGACGAGATCGACAGCCGCATCTTCATCAAGGCCAGGAAGGCCATCAAGGCCGGCGACGAACTGTTCTACGACTACGGCCTCGTGATCGACGAGCGCTACACGGCGGCCCTGAAGAAGCGCTTCGAATGCCGCTGCGGCACGCGCGGCTGCCGCGGCACGATGCTGTCCCCGAAAAAATGAGCGCGCGCGCCGGCAGCCCCGGCGCACGCCGCCGGCTCTCCTCTTGCCAATACTCATGACCGATCCACAGGCCTCCCCTCGCCATCCGGCGAGCATCACGCGCCCGCACTGGGGCGCGGAGGCATTGTGGCAGGCCCTGGTTCCCCTGTTGCCCGGACTGTCGATCGAGGTCGTGCAGTCGCTGGACTCGACCAACAGCGAACTCACCGACCGCCTGCGCAACGCCTCGCGCGTGCAGAAGGTGCCGGGCGATCGCCGCGGCGGCCGCGTGGACGACCTGTTCCCGCAGATGCTCGTGGCCATCCACCAGACGGCCGGCCGCGGGCGCCTGGGTCGGCGCTGGCACTCCACGCCGGGCTCGTCGCTGACGTTCTCCCTGGCGCTGCCGCTGCGCCGCGCCGACTGGTCGGGCCTGTCGCTCGCGGTCGGGCTGGCCGTGGCCGAGGCCCTGGATCCGGACGGACGGCGGCTGGGCCTCAAATGGCCCAACGACCTCGTCCTCCGGGACCTTGAATCTGGTGACGAAACGGCGCAGGACAACCGCCCCGCCGAACCGGCCAGGCTCGGCCGCAAGCTCGGCGGCATCCTGATCGAGTCCGTCACCGTGGGCGAGCAGCGCGCGGCCGTGATCGGCATCGGCGTCAACGTGATCCCCCAGCCGGTGGCCGAGGCCGACTACGGCGCCGCCGCGTTGACCGAACTCTGGCCCGAGGCCACGCCGCAGGAAGCGCTCGCGCGCATCGGCGAGCCGCTGGTGCGCACGCTGGTCGCCTTCGATCGCGACGGTTTCGCGCCGCTGCGCGACGCCTATGCGCGCCGCGACGTGCTGCGCGGCCAGCGCGTGCGGACCACCGACGCCGCGATGCCCGAGGGCATCGCGTCCGGCGTCGACGACGACGGCGCCCTCCAGGTGGCCGCCAACGGCCACACGCGCCGCGTCGTCAGCGGCGAAGTCAGCGTCCGGCTGGCGGGAGCGGCCTGATGCGTCGCGCCCGCGTGCCCGCCGTGCTGTCGTGGAGGCCCTGAGGCGATGCTGCGCGCGCTGGTCCTGCTGTTCCTGCTGGTCAATGCGGCCCTGTATTTCTGGCTGCAGTCGGATTCGCTGACCCTGCAATCCGACCGCGAGCCGCAACGCCTGGGCCGCCAGGTGGCGCCGGACTCGGTGCAGGTGCTGCCCGACCTGCCGGCGGCGTCGGGCGCCAAGGGCGCGTCGTCCGCGTCGGCCCCGGTGTCGCTCGCGGCCAGCGGCCCGGTCTTGGCGCTCGTGGGCGCCCCGGACGCCTCGGCATCCACGCTGGCGCGCAAGACCAGCGAGACCGACGTCGATTGTTCCGAGACGGCCGGCCTCGACGACGCCCAGTTCGCGGCGCTGAAGACCGTGCTCGCCAAGGGCGGCGTGCCGGTCGACGGGATCGCCGAGCGCCGGGAGTCCAAGGGCGGTGCGTGGATCGTGTACCTGGGCCGCTTCGCCGACGCGCAGGCGTGGCAGCAGAAGGCCGACGAGCTGAAGAAGCTCGACGTGAAGTTCGACCGGGTGAACACGCCCGCGTCGCTCGCGCCGGGCCTGTCGCTGGGCCAGTTCGGGAACCAGGCCGACGCCGCGAAGAGGCTTGACCAGTTGACGAAGACCGGCGTGCATTCGGCCCGCGTCGTCACGCTCACGCCGCCGACGATCCTGCGCCACCTCCAGGTGCGCGCCCTCGACCCCGCCTGGCACCACGCCGCGGGAGCGCAGCGCTTCAACAGCTGCCCGCTGGACGCGTCGTCCAATACCTGAGGTCCGGCGCGGTCCGAAGTCTGCGCGCCACCGAAGGTGCCTGGCATGTCCTTCGTCCGCGCCATGATCCGGGCGACCGCGATGACGATCCCCGCGGATGAGGGACGTGCCTGGCGCCGATCCCGAGCGGGGCCGGCGTCAGGCATTGCAAATCGCGTATCGCCGCTGCGACGGTCGCCGAGACCACGGCGCGATTCGAGATGCCAGACACCTCCGGCACCGGCGCGGCGCGCCGGAAACGGGAGGCTCCGGCATCACGCGCGCGCGTCAGGCGCGCGTACGTCGTCCGCGCGGGCGCAGGAGCAGGCCGGCGAGGGCCAGCGCGGCCAGCCAGGCCGGGTTCGCGGCGCCACCGCCGCCACCGCTGCCAGCGCCGGAGGAGGACGCCTTCGCCGTCACCGTGACAGCCACCGTCGTACTGCTGGTGAGCCCCGTGCCGGAATCGGTCACGGTCAGTCGCACTTGCCCGGTGCCGGCCGAGGCCCCCGTCACCACGACACTGGAGCCGGTCGCGGTGCCCAGCGTCACGAACGTATCACTGTCGGCAACCGCCCATTGATAGGTCAGCGCCGTCCCACCGGAGCCGACCAGGCTGCCGCTGCCGTCGAGCGTGACGGTGCTGCCCGCGACGACGCTGGCCGAGGTCGGCGTCACCACGGCGGTGGGGGCCGTGGCGGTGGACAGCGCGAAAGCGGCCGTCACGGCCGCGCCCGCGTCCAACATGCCCGCGCCACAGGTGCTGGTGGTGCAGATGCACTCGTCCTGCACCGCGGTCGTCGGCGCCGTGCAGACGGGGGGCTGCGGCGTCGTGTCGCTGACGGTCGGAAAAGGCCTCGCCGTGGACTTCAGGATGCTGACGACCTGCGCGTTCGTCAGGTTGGGCGCGGCAGAAAACATCAGTGCGACGGTACCCGCCACCAGCGGCGTCGAGAAACTGGTGCCCAGGCTGATGTTGTTCAGGCCGTCGGAATAGGTCCCGCCGTTGGCGACCGGCGTCGTGGTGCCCGAATTGATGGCGGTCAGGATCGGGTAGAGGCACTGCGAGCCCGCCGTCGTGTTGATGCAGTTGCCGCCCGGCGCGGCGATCGTCACTTCGGGTCCGAGGTCGGAGAAGCCGACCTTGTCGCCCGCATGCCGCAAGGCGGCCACGGCGATGACGATGGCGGTCTGGTTGCTGTCGGACGTGGCGGGCTTGCAGTTGGCGGGCGTACCCACCGCCAGCCCTTCGTCGTTGCCGGCCGCCGCGACGACGACGACTCCCTTGTTGCGCAGCGCGGTCAGCGCGTCGACGTAGGGCGAGGTGCATGCGCCGGACGAGCCCAGGCTCATGTTGATCACGCGCGCCGGATGCTGGTTGGTCGGCACGCCGCTGACGGCGATCCCGCCGGACCATTGCGCCGCCGCGATGATGTCGGAGTCGTAGCCGCCGCACTTGCCGAGCGCGCGCGCCGCGATGACAGGCACGTCATACGCGGTGCCGGCCATGCCGGCGGCGTTGTTGGTGGCTGCGCCCAGGATGCCCGCCGTCTGCGTGCCGTGCCAGCTGCTGTTCTCCGCGACGCTGGCGCCGGTGCCGTCGTCGTTGCAGCCGAAGAATGCGCCGCCCTTGGTCGAGTTTTCGGTCGCCGTGACGTAGTCGCCGGGGTCAGAAGGGTCGCTGTCGCGACCGCCGTTGTCGTTGGCAGTGGGCACGTCGGCGATGAAGTCGTAGCCTGTCAGCATCTTGCTGTCGAGGTCGGGATGCTGGGTGATGCCCGTATCGACGTCGCCGATCACGACTGACGTGGAGCCGTGGGTGATGGCCCATGCCGGCTCGATGTTGATGCCGGACACGACGTTGCGGCCACTCGAATCGGTGCCCGGCGCGCGCAGGTACCACTGGCCGGAGGTCGGGCCGGTCGGCGCGACGGTGGTGGTCAGGGCGTCCGGATAGAGCGGATCGTTCACGGCCGCCTGGACGAAGCGGCGATGGTCGACCTCGGCCCACTCCACTTCGCTGTCCGCGGCGATGGTCGAGGCGAGTGCCGCCGAGGTCATGCCACTTGCCTTCATCACCTGCGTGCGTTCACCCAGGATGCGGCCATCGGCGAGCGTCAGCCCCAGGCGGCCGCCCAGGATGCCGGCCTTCTGCGGGCCGCCGGCGGCCGTCGCGGTCGACGTGCTTCCCACGGTCGAGGCCGACAGGATCGATGCATGTTCCTTGAACTTGACGATGACGCGTGCCGCGTCCGTCGACTCGGCCAGGTGGACGGGCGACTTGCGAATCGGGTTGTACTCGACGGCCACGAAGGCCGCGCCCGCAGCGGCCGTGACCGCAATACCCAGACTAACCGCGCTCAGCAGTCGACTCAATCGTGCCATCGCACTCTCCGGAAGGTTGGGACGGCCCCTCTCGTTCAGGGCTTCGTCGTTGTTGCGACGAGTCTAGTGGGGATCCGGTTGCAAACGCGTTGCGGCATTGCGTCCAGCCGGACATTGACTCATCAATTTGGCAATCGAACGTATCCAGGGCCGGCATTCGTCACGCCTGCCCCACGTGAATACGGACAATGGCCCCCGCGGGGGCCATCGTTCAGGTTCGCGCAGGATTCGCGCGGGTTGCCCGGTCGGTCAGCCGGCGATGACGCGCGCCATCTCGAGCACCTTGTTCGAGTAGCCCCACTCGTTGTCGTACCAGGCCACGACCTTGACGAAGGTCTTGTCCAGCGCGATGCCGGCGTCGGCGTCGAAGACGGAGGTCATCGACTCGCCGCGGAAGTCGGTGGAGACCACCTTGTCCTCGGTGTAGCCGAGCACGCCCTTCATGGCGCCTTGCGACGCGGCCTTCATGGCGTTGCAGATGTCTTCGTAGCTCGCTTCCTTGACGAGCTCGACGGTCAGGTCGATCACCGAGACGTCGGAGGTCGGCACGCGGAACGACATGCCGGTGAGCTTCTTGTTCAGCTCGGGGATCACGACGCCCACGGCCTTGGCCGCGCCCGTCGACGACGGGATGATGTTCTCGAGGATGCCGCGGCCGCCGCGCCAGTCCTTGTTGGACGGGCCGTCGACGGTCTTCTGGGTGGCGGTGGTGGCGTGCACCGTGGTCATCAGGCCGCGCTTGATGCCGAAGGTGTCGTTGAGCACCTTGGCCACCGGGGCCAGGCAATTCGTCGTGCACGAGGCGTTGGAGATGATGGCCTGGCCGGCGTAGGTCTTGTCGTTGACGCCGTAGACGAACATCGGCGTGTCGTCCTTGGACGGGGCCGACAGGATCACCTTCTTCGCGCCCGCGTCGATGTGCTTCTGCGCCGTTTCCTTGGTCAGGAACAGGCCGGTGGACTCGACGACGACGTCGGCGCCGACCTCGCCCCACTTCAGCTCCGACGGATCCTTGACAGCCGTCAGGCGGATGCGCTTGCCGTTGACGATCAGGGTGCCGTTGTCGACCGAGGCCTCGCCCTTGAAGCGGCCGTGCACCGAGTCGTACTGCAGCATGTACAGCAGGTATTCCGGCTCGAGCAGGTCGTTGATGCCGACGACCTCGATGTCGGAGAAGTTCTGCACGGCGGCACGGAACACCATGCGCCCGATGCGGCCGAAGCCGTTGATGCCGATCTTGATGGTCATGTCGATGTCTCTCTGTCTCGAAGTAAGGGAATTCCGGGTTCGCGAAGCGAAGTCTGCCTGCAATGGGTTACGGCGCGGGAACTTTCAATCCCGCGCCGCAGCAGGGTTTACTTGCCGACGACCTTGCGCGCGACGGCGACGATGTTGTCCGCCGTGATGTTGAAGAACTTGAACAGGTCCGGCGCCGGCGCCGACTCGCCGAAGCGGTCCAGGCCGATGACGGCGGCGGTGCCGTACTTCCACCAGCCGTCGGTGACGCCGGCCTCGATGGCGATGCGCGGCACGTTGCGCGGCAGCACCTGCACCTTGTACGACTCGCTCTGGCGATCGAACACGCTCGTGCAAGGCACCGAGACGACGCGTGCCGCGATCTTGAGCTTGGCGAGCTGCTCCTGCGCCTGCAGCGCCAGGTGCACTTCCGAGCCGGTGGCCATCAGCACGACCTGGGCCTTCTTGTTGAGGCCCACTTCGCCCGGCTCGGCCAGGATGTACGCGCCCTGCGTGATGACGTCGGCGTCGACCTTGGGCAGGTAGGGCAGGTTCTGGCGCGACAGCAGCAGCGCGCTGGGGCGGTGCTTCTGCACGAGCGCCATCGTCCAGGCCACCGTGGTTTCGGTGGTGTCGGCCGGGCGCCAGACGTCCAGGCCCGGGATCAGGCGCAGGCTGGCGGCGTGCTCCACCGACTGGTGGGTGGGGCCGTCCTCGCCCAGGCCGATGGAATCGTGCGTGAACACGTGGATGACGCGGCGCTTCATCAGCGCGGCCATGCGGATCGCGTTGCGGCTGTAGTCGCTGAACGTCAGGAAGGTGCCGCCGTAGGGAATGAAGCCGCCGTGCAGCGCGACGCCGTTCATGATCGCGGCCATGCCGAACTCGCGCACGCCGTAGTTGATGTGGCGGCCGATCTTGCTCTCGGTCGTCATCACCTGGCCTTCGGCGCCGAAGCGCAGGGCCGGGGTGCTCTTGGTGTTGGTGAGGTTCGAGCCGGTCAGGTCGGCCGAGCCGCCCAGCATTTCCGGCAGCGCGGCGGTGAAGGCCTCCAGCGCGATCTGGCTGGCCTTGCGGCTGGCCACGGTCTCGGCCTTGTCGTGCGCGGCAGCCACGGCGTCGGCGGCGATCTCGGCGAAATTGGCCGGCAGCTCGCCCAGCATGCGGCGGTGCAGTTCCTTGGCGAGGTCGGGGTGGCTGGCCTCGTAGGCGGCGAACTCGGCCGCCCACTCGGCCTCGGCCTTGGCGCCCGAGGCCTTGGCGTTCCAGGCGGCGTAGATGTCGGCCGGCACCTCGAACGGCGGGTGATCCCAGCCGAGGGCCTTGCGCGTCAGCGCGATCTCGTCGGCGCCGAGCGCCTCGCCGTGAGCCTTGGAGGTGCCCGCGCGGTTGGGCGAGCCCTTGCCGATGACGGTCTTGCAGACGATCAGCGTCGGGCGGTCGGCGCTCTTGAGCGCCTCCTCGATCGCGGCGTCGACGACCTCGATGTCATGGCCGTCGACCTTGTCGACCACGTTCCAGCCGTAGGCGATGAAGCGGGCGGCGACGTCGTCGATGTACCAGGGCGCGACCTGGCCGTCGATCGAGATGCCGTTGTCGTCGTAGATCGCGACCAGCTTGTTCAGACGCCAGGCGCCGGCGAGCGCGCAGGCCTCGTGGCTGATGCCTTCCATCAGGCAGCCGTCGCCCATGAACACCCAGGTGCGGTGGTCGACGATCTCGTGGCCGGGTTTGTTGAATTCGGCGGCGAGCAGCTTTTCCGCCAGCGCCATGCCGACGGCGTTGGCCAGGCCCTGGCCCAGCGGGCCGGTGGTGGTCTCGACGCCCGGCGTGACGTCCACTTCCGGGTGGCCGGCGGTCTTCGAATGCAGCTTGCGGAAGTGCTTCAGCTCGTCGATGGGCAGGTCGTAGCCCGTGAGGTGCAGCAGCGCGTACTGCAGCATCGAACCGTGGCCGTTGGACAGCACGAAGCGGTCGCGGTTCTGCCAGTGCGGATTGGCCGGGTTGTGCTTCAGGTGGCGGTTCCACAGCGCGACGGCGATGTCGGCCATGCCCATCGGAGCGCCCGGATGACCGGAGTTGGCCGCCTGGACGGCGTCCATCGCGAGCGCGCGGATGGCGTTGGCCATCAGGGTGGGCATGCTGCTGGCGACGGGGGTGTTGGCGGGAACGACGTTCGAGATCTCGGGCATGGACGGCTCTTTTTGGGGCAAGGATGCGGCGGGGCGGAGCCGGCGATTTTAGACGGCAGGGCGGGAAATGCGGGGAAAACCCGGCGGCAGGCCTTTTACACTCGCCGGATGAAGGCACTGATCCTGGCCGCCGGCCGCGGCGAACGCATGCGGCCGCTGACCGACTCGACCCCCAAGCCGCTGCTCGAGGTGCGCGGCAAGCGGCTCATCGAATGGCATCTCGAGGCCCTCGCGCGAGCGGGCGTGCGCGAGGTCGTCGTCAACACGGCGTGGCTGGAAGAGCAGTTTCCGGCGACGCTGGGCGACGGGTCGCGTCACGGCGTGCAGATCACGTACTCGTTCGAGGGACGCGACCACGGCGGCGCGCTGGAGACGGCCGGCGGCATCGCGAAGGCGTTGCCGCTGCTGGGCGACGCGTTCTGGGTCGTGTCGGGCGACGTCTTCGTGCCCGACTTCCGGTTCGACGCCGCCGATGCGCAAGCCTTCGCCGACAGCGACGCGCTGGGCCAGCTCTGGCTGGTGGACAACGCGCCGCACCATCCGAACGGCGATTTCGGCATCGATGGCGACGGCCTGGCGAGCCGGACCGTTGACCCGAAATTCACCTGGGCCAGCATCGGGCTGTTCCGCGCGGCGCTGTTCGAGGACATCGCGGTCGGCACGAAGATGGCGTTGCGGCCGAAGTTGGAGCTGGCGCTGGACCAGCGGCGGCTGCGCGCGCTCAAGTACGACGGGCACTGGACAGACGTCGGCACAATGGAGCGCCTGGCGGCGCTGAACACCTAGCGCGTCATCTGCGCGCAGTCGCAGGATCCACGCGCTGCGAAACGCTTCCGCCGGGGTGGATCCTGCGACTCCGCTTCGCTGCGCGCAGGATGACCCGTGTCAGCTCGCCAACGGCGCCGTGATCTCGTCGATCCGCTTAATCACGTCCGGCGTCAGCTTGGGGATGATCTCCCCGGCCTTCAGATTGTCCTTGAGCTGCTTCACGCTGGACGCGCCCGTGATCACGGTGCTGACATGCGGGTTCTTCGCCACCCACGCGATGGCCAGCTGAGCGGTGGTCGCGCCGAGATCGCGCGCGATCGGCTCGAGCCTGGCGACAGCCTCGTTCTTGGCCTTGTCGGTGAGGCCTTCCTGCAGGAACGCCATGCCCTGCATCGCCCCGCGGCTGTCGCCCGGGATGCCGCCCTTGTACTTGCCGGTGAGCAGGCCCGAGGCGAGCGGGCTCCAGGTGGTCAGGCCGAGACCGATGTCGTCGTACAGGCGCGCGAACTCCTTCTCCACCTTCTCGCGGTGGAACAGGTGGTACTGCGGCTGCTCCACCACGGGCTTGTGCAGGTGGTGGCGGTCGGCGATGTCCCAGGCCGCGCGGATGTCGGCGGCCGACCATTCGCTGGTGCCCCAGTACAGCGCCTTGCCCTGGGTGATCATGTCGCTCATCGCGTGCACGGTCTCCTCGATGGGCGTGTTGGGGTCGGAGCGGTGGCAATAGACGAGGTCCAGATGGTCGAGCCCGAAGCGCTGCAGCGAGCCGTCGATGGCCTGCATCAGGTACTTGCGGTTGAGCGTGTTCTTGCGGTTGACCGTGACCGTGTCCGGCAGGCCCCAGAAGAACTTCGTGGACACCGTGTAGTTCAGCCGCGCCCAGCCGAGCTTCTTCAGCGCGGCGCCCATCACCTCCTCGCTCTTGCCGCCGGCGTAGGCCTCGGCGTTGTCGAAGAAGTTGACCCCGGCGTCGTAGGCGGCGGCCATCATCTCGACGGCGGCGTCCACGTTCACCTGGTTGGCGTAGGTGACCCAGGATCCGAGCGACAGCTCGCTCACTTGCAGGCCGGCGCGGCCCAGTCGGCGGTATTGCATTGGCGTATCTCCATGTCGGCGCCTGCGTATCGACGCGACCGCAGGCAACGGGCCACAATAGCATTCCCTCCCCGACCCTCGCATCCATGGTGACAACGCACGACACCCGCCCCACGACGCCGCCGCGGCTGGCCGTGATCGGCGGCGGCCCGGTCGGGTTGTCGCTGGCGCTGCTCGCGCGCCAGCGCCTGCCAGGGTGGTCGGTCAGCGTGTTCGACACGCGCGACGCCGCCAAGGACATCGCCGGCGATCCGCGCACGCTCGCGCTGTCGCTGGGCAGCGTCCAGATGCTGGAGCGCCTGCGCGCCTGGCCCGGCGCCCAGGCCGCGCCGATCCGCCAGGTGCACGTGTCGCAGGCGCCGCCCACGCTGGCGACGCCGTTCGGCGAGCCCGTCGTGCACATCCGGGCCGACGAGCTCGACGTGCCGATGCTGGGCGCGGTGCTGAGCTACGGCACGCTGCTGGCGCCGTTGCAGAAGGCCTTCCTCGACGCCTGCGCGACCCGCGACGGCGCCCTCGGCACGCGGGAGGCCGGGCTGCACGCGCGTTTCGGCACCGCGGTGGCCGCCGTCGCCACCGACGGCGACGGCGTACTCGTGACGCCCGAAGGCGGCGGCGGCGAGCGCTTCGACCTGGCGGTGATCGCCGAAGGCGGCGTCTTCGCCGAGCAGTCGCGCAAGGCGCTCACGCATGACTACAGGCAGACCGCGTGGGTCGGCACCGTCACGCTGCAAGGCGCCACCCCCGGCCTCGCGATGGAGCGCTTCACGCGCGACGGCCCGCTGGCCCTGCTGCCCTTGCCGGCCCTGCCCGGCGCCGATCCGACGACCTCGCGTGCCGCGCTCGTGTGGTGCGTGGACTCGGCCGACGACCCCGTCGCGCCGCTCGCCGACGCGCAACGCCTGGCGGTGCTCGCCACGCGCCTGCCGGACGCCGTCGGCACGCCGGTGGCCATCTCGCCGTTGAAGTCGTTCGCGCTGGGCCTCAACGCCGAGGCGAGCCTGGTCGACGGGCGCGTCGTGCGCATCGGCAACGCGGCGCAGACGCTGCATCCGGTGGCCGGCCAGGGGCTCAACCTCGGGTTGCGCGACGCGTTCCTGCTGGTCGATCGGCTCGCCAACAGCGCGCGAATCCCGGGCAGCGAGGGTCACCACCCGAGCCAATCCGGGCTCCCCCTCGGGGGGCAGCGACGGGAGGAGCGTGGGGGCCCACAATTTTCGGACGCGGGCGTCTCGCGCGCGCTGCGCGGGCTCGCGTTCGCGCGCGCGCCCGACCGCTGGAGCGTGATCGGCGCGACCGACTTCCTCGCCCGCAGCTTCACCTGGCACGCGCCCGGCCTCGCCGCCGCGCGCGGCCTGGGCCTCGCGGCGCTGCAGGCCGTTCCCCCCTTCAAGCGCGCGTTCGCGCGCCAGATGATGTTCGGCTGGCGCTGAGCCCTTTTCACTCGAGAGAGACAAGCATGTTCGTGGTCGCGGGCGAAGCCCTGATGGATGTGTTCACGGGCGCGACGACGCCCACCGGCATCGCGCTCGACGCGCGCATCGGCGGCTCCCCGCTGAACGTCGCGTTCGGCCTCGCGCGCATGGGGCAGAAGGTCGCCTTCCTGGGCGGGATCTCCCACGGCGAGCTGGGCAACCGGCTGGCGGACGCGTTGCGCGCCGAAGGCGTGTCGCTGGACGCCGTGCACCGCAGCGCCGCGCCCACCACGATCAGCCTGATCGGCGTCGACGCCAAGGGCGTGCCCGAATACGCGTTCTACGGCGCCGGCGCCGCCGACCGCACGCTGCCGCTCGCCGCGCTGGAGCGCATGCCTGCCGACGCGCGCCTGCTGCACGTGGGCTCGTACACGATGGTGGTGGGCGACACCGCCGCCACGCAGCGCGCGCTGGTCGACCGGGTGCACGGCCGGATGGTGGTCAGCTACGACCCGAACCTGCGCCTCAACGTCGAGCCCGACCTGGCCGTCTGGCGCGAGACGCTCGAGTGGATGCTGCCGCGCACCGACGTCCTCAAGCTGAGCGACGAGGACCTGGGCCTGCTGTATCCCGGCGTCGACCCGGCCGCCTTCGCCGCCGACTGCCTCGGCAAGGGCGCGGGCCTGGTCGCGCTGACGCGCGGCGGCAAGGGGGCGTTCGCCTGGCACGCGAGCGGCGTGGTGGAGGTACCGCCGGTGCACGTCGACGTGATCGACACGGTGGGCGCCGGCGACACCTTCCAGGCCGCGCTGCTGACGCGCCTGGACGAACTCGGGGCGCTCACGCCCGGCGGCGTGCGCGGCATGGCCGCCGAGACGCTGCTCGACGCGATGCGCTTCGCGGCCCAGGCGGCGGCGATCACGTGCTCGCGGCGCGGGGCGGACCTGCCGCGACGCGCGGAGCTGGGCATCCGCTGACGCTCAGCGCTCCGCGGCCGCCTGCTCGAAGAACTCGATGCGCTCCTGGTCCGCCGGGTGCGAGGCGAGCGCGATCGGGATCTGCGGCGCCGACGCGGCCTTGGCGCCCGGCCTGGGTTGGCGCACCTGAACGAAGAAGCGCGCCATCACCGCGGGCGAGATGGCGTTGGCCTTCATCAATCGCACGGAATCGACGTCGGCCTCGTGCTCGAACGCGCGCGAGTAGCTCGCCTGGCCCAGCAGCACGGGAACCTGGGCGAACAGCGTGCTGAAGTCGCCGTAGAGCGCGCCCGCGGCCGCGCTGAGCACGCTGGCCTGCACCAGCATGCGCATGCCGTGCCGGTGGCGCAGGTGGCCCAGTTCATGGCCCAGCACGCCGATGAGGACGGCCGGGTCGCCGTCCACGCGTTCGTACAGCTCGTCGGTGAGCACGATGGCGCCGCCCGGCAGCGCGAAGGCGTTCGGGCCGATCGACGACTTGCGGAACTCCAGGCGGTAGTCGGGAACGTCGCCGGCCGGCAGCCGTGCGACCGCCTGCGCGAAGGCCCGGCTCACGGCACGCTGCTGGTCCGCGCCGAGGGCGGTCGGCTTCATGATGCCGCTGCCGTCGATGGACGACAGCGCCGTCTCCCCGAGCGACTCGTCCACCGACGCCGGCAGCAACGCGACCACGCCGCGCGCGGCGAGCGGCAGTCCGTGCTTGTAGCCGACGACGATCATGGCCACCAGCACGAGCACGCTGACCATCACCCACTTCCAGCGCTGCTGGGCCCGCACGACGATCGAGTCGCGGCGTCCGGCGGCGTCCGCCGACCAGGTGTCCCACGCGAGGCTGTC
>FTJN01000914.1_pt2 | contig 46885 bp, 36 predicted proteins | sample 1658361 | NCBI WGS metagenome assembly FTJN01 (sample SAMEA3914819, study PRJEB12502) | metagenome | biome: forest; material: soil | place: Canada | collected 2010-06-26 | depth 0.3 m
ACCGACGGCGGCGCGACCTGGGGCCTGGTCAATGGCCAGCCCAAGGGCCTGGTCCCGCACCACCTGGCGCTGGACGCCAGGGGCGCTGTCTATGTCGCTTACGGCAACGGCCTGGGCCCCAACGGCGTGACCAACGGCGCGGTCTGGAAGATGGACCCCGACAGCGGTGCCTGGACCGACATCACCCCGGTCAAGCCGTCCGGCGACGACGTGTTCGGCTATGGCGGCCTGAGCCTGGACCTCGCCCATCCCGGCGTGATCGTGGTCTCGACCCTCGACCGCTGGGCGGCCGGAGACGACGTCTTCCGCAGCACCGACGGCGGCAAGACCTGGAAGGGCCTGCGCGACACGTCCGAGCACGATGTGGGCGGCGCGCCCTGGATCCACGGCCTGGAAAGCAAGGCTGGACGCCGGATGGGCCACTGGATCGGCGACATCGACATCGACCCGACCAATCCCGACGAGGCCATCTATGTCACCGGCTACGGCCTGTGGCGGACCAAGAACCTGACCGAGGCCGACCGCTCGGGCCGTACCCGCTGGCGGTTCGACGACGAGGGGCTGGAGGAGACGGTGGCCCTGGAGCTGGTCTCGCCCCCGGGCGGCCCGTTGGTCAGCACGATCGGCGACATCGGCGGCTTCCGGCACGATGACCTGACCTCGGCGTCCAGAAGTCGCTACTTCGACCCGCACGGCGGCACAAATCGCGGGCTCGACTATGCCGAGCTGGCGCCGAACGTCATGGTCCGCACCAGCGACCCCACCCCCACCGCCGGCTTCCGATCGACCGACGGCGGCAAGACCTGGACGGCCTTCGCCGCCTCCCCGCCCCGCGACGGCGGCAAGGAGACCGGCCGCATCGCCCTGTCGGCCGACGGCCAGCGGATCCTCTGGGCCATGCGTAGCGCTCCGCCCTACGTCTCCAGCGACCAGGGCCAGACCTGGCGGATGGTCCAGGGCTTGCCACCCCATAGCCAGCTGAATTTCACGCCCGCCTCGGACCGGGTGAACCCCGCGCGGTTCTATCTCTATGATCGCGCCGAAGGGAGCGTCCTGACCAGCACCGATGGCGGCGAAACCTTCAAGATCACCGCTCGAAATCTGCCCTACGGCGCGACCTTGAAGGCCGCCCCAGGCATCGAGGGCGAGCTGTGGCTGCCGACCACTCAGGGCCTGATGCGCTCCACCAATGGCGGTGACAGCTTCAAGGCCGTAAGCGGCGTCGACGACGCCGGCCTGGTGGGCTTCGGCAAGGCCGCGCCGGGCCAGACCCATCCGGCGGTCTATGTCTGGGGCAAGGTCGGCGGGGTCGAAGGCGTGTTCCGCTCCGACGACGTCGGCAAGACCTGGATCAAGCTGCACGACGAGCATTGGGGCTTCGCCGAACTGCGCGCCCTCACCGGCGACCCGAACCGCTTCGGTCGCGTCTATCTCGGCGTCCATGGCCGGGGCATCCTCTATGGCGATCCGTCGCCGGTTCAGCCGTAGGACCTACCCATGAGCTTCAATCGTCGCGACCTGCTGAACCTCGGCGCGGGCCTGGCCGCCGCCTCGGCCCAACCTGCCCTGGGGAAGGCCGCCTTCGCCGGATCCAAATCCACGTTCAGACCCAGCTGGGACTCCCTGGCCGAGGGCTACAAGACCCCCGACTGGTTCCGCGACGCCAAGCTCGGCATCTGGTCGCACTGGGGTCCGCAGTGCGTGCCCGAATACGGCGACTGGTACGGCCGCCAGATGTATATCCAGGGCAACCCGTTCTACGAGCACCACGTCAAGACCTACGGCCACCCCACGAAGTTCGGCTTCATGGAGTTCATCCCGCGCTGGACGGCCGAGCGCTGGGATCCCGAAGGCCTGATGAAGAAGTACCAGGCCGCCGGGGCCAAGTACTTCATGTCGATGGCCAACCACCACGACAACCTCGACATGTTCGCCAGCCGCCACCATGCCTGGAACACCCTGCGCGTCGGGCCGGGCCGCGACATCGTCGGGACCTGGGAGAAGGTCGCCCGCGCCCACGGCATGAAGTTCGGCGTCTCGAACCACTCGGCCCACGCCTGGCACTGGTGGCAGACGGCCTATGGCTACGACGCCGAGGGCCCGCTGAAGGGCCAGCGCTACGACGCCTTCCAGCTGACCAAGGCCGACGGCAAGGGCCAGTGGTGGCAGGGCCTGGACCCGCAAGAGCTCTATACCGGCCGTAACATGGTTATCCCCGACGGGGTGGGCAGCATCAAGGCCGCCAACGCCTGGCACGACGCCCATGACGGCGAATGGATCGAGACCGCCCCGCCGAACAATCCGGGCTTCACCGCCAATTGGCTGGCCCGCCAGAACGACCTGGTCGATCGCTACCGACCCGACATGGTCTATTTCGACAATTACGGCCTGCCGCTCGGCCAGGCGGGCCTGTCGGCCACCGCCCACTACTACAATCAGGCCCGCGCCCGGCACGGCGTGGCCGACGTGGTGGTGACGGGCAAGAAGCTGAGCCCCCTGCAACGCCGGGGCATTGTCGAGGACGTGGAACGCGGCTTCTCCGACCGCCTGCGCCCCGAACCCTGGCAGACCGACACCTGCATCGGCAACTGGCACTACGACCGCGGCCTCTACGACCGCGACGGCTACAAGAGCGCCAAGGACGTGATCCAGCGGCTGATCGACGTCGTGTCCAAGAACGGCTGCCTGATGGTCTCCATCCCCCAGCGCGGCGACGGCACGATCGACGACAAGGAAGAAAAGGTGCTGGAAGGCATGGCCGGCTGGATCGCCGTCAACGGCCCGGCGATCTACAGCTCCCGGCCCTGGCGGATCTATGGCGAAGGCCCGACACGCTTCGTGGAAGGCATGCAGAACGAGGGCGACGCCAAGCCGTTCGTGGCGGCCGACATCCGGTTCGTCACCAAGGGCGGGGACCTGTTCGCCCTGCCCATGGCCTGGCCGGTGGGCGAACTGGTGATCGAGAGCCTGGCGACATCCGGGCCGACCAGCGCCGGCGAGGTGCGGCGGGTGGAACTGCTGGGGTCACCTGAACCGCTGGCGTTCAAGCGTGATGGCGCGGGGTTGCGGGTGACGCTGCCGGGGGTGCGGCCGGCGTTCACGCCGGTGTTGAAGATCTCCGGGCCGGGGTTGGTGTAGCCACTTGCCCCCACCTGACCGCTTCGCGGTCTGTCCGCCCCCATAGGGGCGGAGCCTCCCGCGCCGAGCCGGCGGCTTAGGCTCTTCCCCCTATGGGGGAAGACGATCGCGAAGCGATCCGTAGGGGGCAAGTGGGGTTAGCCCAGCGGAAGCATTGACGCCCTTCACGGCAGCCTTCCAGACTGCCGTAAAATGGAAACGCTCATGACCACCCTCACCGGCCGCACCCTGCTGATCACCGGCGCCTCGTCCGGCATCGGCGCCAACCTCGCCCGCGCGGCCGCCAAGGCCGGGGCCAGGGTCGCCGCGGCCGCCCGCCGGACCGACAAGCTGGAAGATCTTGTCGCCGAGATCGCCGCCGGCGGCGGAATCGCCCAGGCCTTCACGATGGACGTCGAGGACGAAGCCTCGGTCATCGCCGGCTACGACGCCATCGAGGCCGCGTTCGGCGCACCGGACTCGGTAGTCGCCAACGCCGGGATCAATGTCGAAGGCTCGGCGCTCGAGATCCGCATCGAGGACTTCGACAAGGTCCTGGCCGTCAACACGCGCGGCGCGTTCCTGACCGCCCGCGAAGGCGCGCGTCGGATGATCAAGGCCGGCGTCGCCGAGCGCGGCCGCATCCTGCTGGTCGCCTCGATCGGCGCGCACAAGGTGCTGCCCGGCCTGACCGCCTACGCCGCCTCGAAAGCCGCCACCGCCCACATGGGCAAGAGCCTGGCCCGCGAGTGGGCGCGCAAGGGCATCAACGTCAACGTCTTGTGCCCCGGCTACATCAAGACCGAGCTCAACGACGACTGGTTCGACAGCGAGGGCGGTACGAGGCTGGTGGCGAGCTTCCCGCGCAAGCGGTTGATGGAGACGAGCGACCTGGAGGCCATGGCGCTGTATCTGACCTCGGACGCGGCGCGGGCGGTGACGGGCTCGGTGTTCACGGTGGACGACGGGCAGTCGCTCTAGACTTGGACAAGGCCGGGGTGGACGCGTAGACCTCCGCCCTCACTCAAGGAGCCTTTCCATGACCGACACCATCAAGCGCGGCGTCACGACCGACCAGAAGCTGAAGGCTCACCGCTACCTGTCGACGCTGACCGCCAGCCGCGCCGCCGACGTGGCCAAGGCCGCCAAGGGCCGCCTGGCCAAGCACCCGACCGGCCGCGACGAAGCCATCGACGCCGCCTATGCCGACCTTGGCGCCAAGACCGCGAAGTAGGGTCTATCCCCGGGCGGGGCCAAAACGCGCCACCAGGTCGTAGGCCTCGCCCGGGAACAGCTGCCGCACCCAGGTCACCGGCTCGCCGGCCCGCCAGGTGCGGCGCTCGACCGCCAGCAGCGCGGTCCCGGCGTCCAACGCCAGCAGGACGGCGACGCCGGCCTCGGCCCCCACGGCGCTGATGCGGTTCTCGGCCTCGGTCCAGGGCACATGATGCAGCAGCCAAGCGCCGGGCGGCTCGGCGGCGAAGTCGGTGGTCGCCGCTTCCGGCACGGCGGACAGGCTGATCAGGCGATCCTCCAGAGCGAACGGCCGCCCGCCGGCCACGTGCAGGCCGCGCAGCGCCAGCAGATCACCGCCGGCCGCCAGGGCCTTTTCCTCGACATCGCCGGCCTTGGCCTTGCGGCGCTTCTGTTCCAACAGGTCGAAGCGGTAGGTCTCGCCGCGCGCCAGGATCTCGGCCTGGATGTCGGGAATGTCGAGCACGGTGGAGTGGACACGCGGCCGGGCCACGAACGAGCCGGCGCGGCGGCGGCGCACGATCAGCCCCTCGGCCGCCAGGGCCGACATCGCCTTGTTGACCGTCATCCGCGAGCAGCCGAACTGGGCCATCAGCTCGGCCTCGGACGGGACCTTGCGGCCCGGCGCCCAGACGCCCGAGCGGATCAGGTCCTCGATCTCGCTTCGGATGCGCTGATGCAGCGTTCCCTCGTTCAAGCCAGGATGCTCCCCAGGGCGATCTTGTAGCGGGCGAGAATCCTATCGCGCGCGTGGTGGCGGCCGCCGCTGACGACCTGGCCCCCACGACGCCAGACGCCGTCGATCGCCCCGTGTCGCCCGGCGAACACCCAGCTGTCCAGCAAGGCGTCGCCGTCGCGACCGATCATCGCCGGGTGGTTACGGTCCAGGGTCACGAAGTCCGCGACGCGGCCCCGGCGCAGGCCGCCGGCCACGCCCAAGGCCTGGGCGCCGCCGTCGACGGCCGCGCGGAACAGGTCCCCGCCCGTCGAGCCGCCCGGCGCCTTGGCCAGCACATTGCGGGCCCGGCGTGTCAGGCGCTGGGCGTATTCCAGGGTCCGCAGTTCCTCGGCCGCGTCGATCAGCACATTGCTGTCCGAGCCGATCCCGAACACCCCGCCGGCCGCCAGGAAGTCGTGGGCCGGAAAGACGCCGTCGCCGAGGTTGGCCTCGGTGATCGGGCACAGACCGGCCACCGCGCCGCTCTTGGCCAGGCGCTCGGTCTCCATGGCGTTCAGGTGGGTGGCGTGGACCAGGCACCAGCGCTTGTCGACGGGCGCATTGTTCATCAGCCAGCGCACCGGCCGCGCGCCGGTGGCGGCCAGGCAGTCGTCGACCTCTTGCGTCTGCTCGGCGATGTGGATGTGGATGGGGTTGGCGCCGGCCAGGGGAATGATCGCCGTCAGTTCCTCGCTCGTGACGGCCCGCAGGCTGTGCGGCGCGATGCCGACCACCGCGTCGGGCAGGCTCGCCACCGCGCCACGGCTGGCCTCGATCAGCCGGCCGTAGCCGTCGACGTCATGGATGAACCGCCGCTGGCCCTCGCCGGGCGCCACGCCGCCGAAGCCGGCATGGGCGTAGAATACGGGCAGCAGGGTCAGGCCGATGCCGGTCTCGTCGGCCGCCGCCGCGATCCGTGCCGCCATCTCGGCGGGGTCGGCGTAGGGCGAGCCGTCCTTGTCGTGATGCAGGTAGTGGAACTCGCCGACCCGGGTCGAGCCGGTCTCCAGCATTTCCATATAGGCCAGGGCCGCGATGGCCTGGACCTCGTCGGGGCCGAGCCGATCGACGAAGCGGTACATCAGCTCGCGCCAGGTCCAGAAGCTGTCACCCGTCGGGCCACGGGTCTCGGTCAGGCCGGCCATGGCCCGCTGGAAGGCGTGGCTGTGCAGGTTGGGCAGGCCGGGGAGGCAGGGGCCATGCGCCGTCTCACCGGGCTGGCGGGCCACATCGGTGTCGACGCGGCTGATGACGCCGTCGGTGATCGTGAAGCGGACCTCCTTGGCCCAGCCATCGGCCAGCAGGGCCTGTTCGAACCACAGGGTCTGGGGACCGGTCGGCGCGGCGCTCGGCGATGGCGCTTCCTGGGGCGCGGGTTCCGGCACGGGCGCGACCTCGCCGGGCGGCGTGTAGATCGGCGCCTCTTCAGCGATCTCGGCGTCTGGCGAAAACTCGGCGTCGGTCACTGGACAATCCTCATGGCCCGTGAATATGTCTATACATATTGAAGCCGTCGGCAAGGGGCCGGAGGCGTCGGGAGATCCCTGGCCATGCGCTGCGATCGGGTGTGGAGCAAGGCCCGGCTGGCGACTTTCGCGCCTGACCGGCCGGGAATCGGCGTGGTCGAGGACGGCGTCATCGCCTCGCTTGATGGCCGCATCCTCTATGCCGGCCCCGCCGCTGAAGCCCCCGCCTTCGAGGCCCGCGAGACGATCGACTGCGAAGGCCGCTGGATCACCCCCGGCCTGATCGATCCTCACACCCACCTGGTCTACGGCGGCGACCGCGCCCACGAGTTCGAGCTGCGGCTGGCCGGCGCCAGCTACGAGGAAATCGCCCGGGCCGGCGGCGGCATCGTCTCGACCATGAAGGCCACCCGCGCCGCCTCGCAGGCAGACCTCGTCGCCGGCGCCCTCCCCCGCCTGGACGCCCTGATCGCCGAGGGCCTGACCACCATAGAGATCAAGTCCGGCTACGGCCTGTCGCTGGACGACGAACTGAAGAGCCTGCGCGCCGCCCGCGCCCTGGCCGATGTCCGCCGCGTGTCGGTGACCGCCACCTTCCTCGGCGCCCACGCCCTGCCGCCGGAATATGCCGACGCGCCCGACGACTATATCGACCATGTCTGTTTCCAGATGATCCCGGCCGTGGCCGCCGAGGGCCTGGCCGACGCGGTCGACGCCTTCTGCGAGGGCATCGGCTTCACCCCCGCCCAGACCCGCCGGGTGTTCCAGGCGGCGCGCGAGCACGGCCTGCCGGTCAAGCTGCACGCCGAACAGCTGTCGAACCTGAACGGCGCGGCCCTGGCCGCCGAGTTCGGGGCGCTGTCGGCCGATCACCTGGAGCATCTGGACGCCGCCGGCATCGCCGCCATGGCCAGGGCCGGCACGACGGCGGTTCTGCTGCCGGGCGCCTACTACTTCGTGCGCGAGACCAAGCTTCCGCCGATCGCGGCCTTACGAGAGGCCGGCGTGCCCCTGGCCCTGGCCACCGACTGCAACCCCGGCACCTCGCCCCTGACCAGCCTGCTGCTGACGATGAACATGGCCGCCACCCTGTTCCGCATGACCGTCGACGAATGCCTGGCCGGCGTCACGCGCGAGGCCGCGCGGGCGATCGGCCGGCTCGACAGCGTCGGCACGCTGGAGGCCGGCAAGGCCTGCGATCTCGCCATCTGGGACATCGAGCGTCCCGCCGAACTTGTCTACCGCATGGGCTTCAACCCGCTCCATGCACGCGTCTGGAAGGGCCTGTAAGTGATCGAAGTCGTCCTCAATCCCGGTGAAGTCAGTCTGTCCGACTGGAAAGCCGTCTATCGCGGCGCGCCCGCCCGGCTTCACGAAAGCGCCGCGCCGATAATCGCCGAGAGCGCCGCCGCCGTCGAACGCATCCTGGCCAAGGGCGCGCCGGTCTACGGCATCAACACCGGCTTTGGGAAACTGGCCAGCGTCCGCATCGGCGACGCGGACCTGGAGACCCTGCAGCGCAACATCGTCCTGTCCCACGCCGCTGGGACGGGCGCGCCGTCGCCGGTTCCAGTGATCCGCTTGATGATGGCCCTGAAGCTGGCGAGCCTGGCGCAAGGCGCTTCCGGCGTGAAGCCGGCGACGACCGACCTGCTGGAAGCCATGCTCGTGAAGGGCCTGACGCCCGTCGTGCCCTGCCAGGGTTCGGTCGGCGCCTCGGGGGATCTAGCCCCGCTGTCGCACATGGCCGCGACCCTGATCGGGGTCGGCGAAATCTTCGTCGACGGCCAGCGGCTGCCGGCCGTCCAGGCCCTGATGGAAGCGGGCCTCAAGCCGCTGACGCTGGGTCCAAAGGAAGGCCTGGCCCTGCTGAACGGCACCCAGTTCTCGACCGCCAACGCCCTGGCCGCCCTGTTCGACACCGAGCGCCTGTTCCAGTCGGCCCTGGTCACCGGCGCCCTGGCGACCGAGGCCGCCAAGGGTTCGGACACCCCGTTCGACCCGCGCATCCACGTCCTGCGCCGCCAGCCCGGCCAGATCGAGACCGCCGCCGCCCTGCGCGCCCTGATGGCCGGCTCGGCGATCCGCGACTCCCACCGCGAGGGCGACGCGCGCGTCCAGGATCCCTACTGCCTGCGCTGCCAGCCGCAGGTGATGGGCGCGGCGCTGGACATCCTACGCCAGGCGGCCGTCACGCTCTCCACCGAGGCCAACGGCGTCTCCGACAATCCGCTGATCTTCCCCGATACCGACGAGGCCCTGTCCGGCGGCAACTTCCACGCCGAGCCGGTGGCCTTCGCGGCCGACATCATCGCCCTGGCCATCTGCGAGATCGGTTCGATCGCCGAGCGCCGCATCGCCATGCTGGTCGACCCGGCCTGCTCGGGCCTGCCGGCCTTCCTGACGCCCAAGCCGGGCCTGAACTCCGGCTTCATGATCCCGCAGGTCACGGCCGCCGCCCTGGTGTCGGAGAACAAGCAGAAGGCCTATCCGGCCAGCGTCGACTCGATCCCGACCTCGGCCAACCAGGAGGACCACGTCTCGATGGCCGCCCACGGCGCGCGGAGGCTGCTGGCCATGGTCGAGGCGGCCGAGGCGGTGATCGGCATCGAGTTGCTGGCGGCCGTGCAGGGGTGTGATTTCCATGCGCCGCTGGGATCTAGCGCGGCGCTTGAGGCCGTGCGTGGGATGTTGCGGGCTCAGGTTCCGCACCTGACGGATGACCGTCACTTCCATCCGGATATGGAGGCGGCCAACGCCCTGGTGCGGTCGGGGGCGGTGATCGCGGCGGCTTCGGCGATTGAACTGCCCGGGGTGGAGGGATGAGCCCGACGGACTGGCTCACCATCACCCGAGGCGAGACCCCGCTGGTCGTCAGCATTCCGCACGCCGGCACGCTGATCCCGCCCGACATCGAGGCCCGCCTCGTCTCCCCCTGGCTGGCCCGCAAGGACGCCGACTGGTGGCTGCCGGAGCTCTACGCCTTCGCCGCCGAGCTCGGCGCGACGGTGGTGGCCACCGGCGTCTCGCGCACGGTGATCGACGTCAACCGCGACCCGTCGGGCGTGTCGCTCTATCCGGGCCAGGCGACCACGGGCCTGTGCCCGACCGAGACCTTCGACGGCGAGCCACTCTACCGCGACGGCCAAGCGCCCGACGAGACCGCGATCGCCGCGCGGCGCGCCACCTTCTTCGGGCCCTATCACGCGGCCCTGCGCACCGAGCTTGACCGGCTGCGCGCCGCCCACGGCAGGGTCGTGCTGTACGACGCCCACTCGATCCGCTCGCACGTCTCGCGCCTGTTCGACGGCGAGCTGCCGCGGTTCAACGTCGGAACCAACAGCGGCGTCAGCTGCGCCCACGACCTGACCGCCGCCGTCGAGGCCGCCTGCGACGCCACCGGCCTGCCGCGCGTCACCAACGGCCGGTTCAAGGGCGGCTGGATCACGCGCCACTACGGCCAGCCCGGCCAAGGCGTCCACGCCGTGCAGATGGAGCTGGCCTGCCGCGGCTATATCGACGAACCGCCGGTCCTAACCCCCGACAATTGGCCCACGCCCTTCCACGCCCCCCGCGCCGCGCCGCTCCAGGCCGCGCTCACCGACGTCCTCAAGGCCTGCATCGCCTTCGGAGCCTCCGCATGACCCGCCTCGACAACACCCGCGTCATCCGTCCCGCCACCGGCACGCAGCTCACCGCCAAGTCCTGGCTGACCGAGGCGCCCCTGCGGATGCTGATGAACAACCTGCACCCCGACGTCGCCGAGCGGCCCGAGGAGCTGGTGGTCTATGGCGGCATTGGCCGCGCCGCGCGAGATTGGGAGAGCTACGACAAGATCGTCGAAACCCTGCGCCGGCTGGAGGACGACGAGACCCTGCTGGTGCAGTCCGGCAAACCAGTCGGGGTGTTCAAGACCCACCCCGACGCGCCGCGGGTGCTGATCGCCAACTCCAACCTGGTGCCGCGCTGGGCGACCTGGGAGCATTTCAACGAGCTGGATCGCAAGGGCCTGGCCATGTACGGCCAGATGACCGCCGGCTCGTGGATCTATATCGGCGCCCAGGGTATCGTGCAGGGCACCTACGAGACCTTCGTCGAGATGGGCCGCCAGCACCATGGCGGTGACCTGGCCGGCAAGTGGCTGCTGACGGCGGGCCTGGGCGGCATGGGCGGCGCCCAGCCCCTGGCGGCGGTGATGGCCGGGGCCTCGTGCCTGGCCATCGAATGCCAGCCCTCGCGGATCGAGATGCGGCTACGCACCGGCTATCTGGACAAGGCCACCGAGCGCCTGGACGAGGCGCTGGCCTGGATCGAGCAGGCGAAGATTGATGGCAAGCCGGTCTCGATCGGCCTGCTGGGCAACGCCGCCGAACTGCTGCCGCTGATGTTCGAGCGTGGCATTCGTCCCGACCTGCTGACCGACCAGACCAGCGCCCACGACCCGATTAACGGCTACCTGCCGGCCGGCTGGACCCTGGACCAGTGGGCGACGGCCAAGGAACGAGAGCCTGAGACCGTCAACCGCGCCGCCCGCGCCTCGATGGCCGTGCACGTGAAGGCCATGCTCGACTTCCAGGCCGCCGGCGTGCCGACCGTCGACTACGGCAACAACATCCGCCAGATGGCGCTGGAGGAAGGCGTGGCCAACGCCTTCGACTTCCCCGGTTTCGTGCCGGCCTATATCCGCCCGCTGTTCTGCCGAGGGATCGGGCCGTTCCGCTGGGCGGCGCTGTCGGGCGATCCGGAGGACATCCGCAAGACCGACGCCAAGGTCAAGGAACTGATCCCCGACAACCCGCACCTGCACCACTGGCTCGACATGGCCGCCGAGAAGATCAAGTTCCAGGGCTTGCCGGCCCGCATCTGCTGGGTGGGCCTCGGCGACCGTCACCGCCTGGGTCTGGCCTTCAACGAAATGGTCGCTTCAGGTGAACTGAAGGCCCCGGTCGTGATCGGCCGCGATCATCTCGACAGCGGTTCGGTCGCCTCGCCCAACCGCGAGACCGAGGGCATGATGGACGGCTCGGACGCGGTGTCGGACTGGCCGTTGCTGAACGCCCTGCTCAACACCGCCTCGGGCGCCACCTGGGTGTCGCTGCACCACGGCGGCGGGGTGGGCATGGGCTTCTCGCAGCACGCGGGCATGGTCATCGTCGCCGACGGCACCGAGGCCGCCGCCAAGCGGATCGCGCGCGTGCTGTGGAACGACCCGGCCACCGGCGTTATGCGCCATGCCGACGCCGGCTACGAGATCGCCAAGGACTGCGCTCGGGAACACGGGCTGGACCTGCCCGCCATACTCTGATGCTTATGCCCGCATGCGCGTCCTGAGAGCCGCCGACCGGATCGCCACGCCGTGGAAAAACGGCGGCGGCGTCACGCGCGAAGTGGCCGTCTTCCCGCCGGGCGCCGACCTGCACGATTTCGAGTGGCGGATCAGCCTGGCCCGGATCGACGCCGACGGTCCGTTCTCGACCTTTCCGGGCGTCGACCGCGTGCTGACGGTGATCCAGGGCGCGGGCCTGATGATGACGGTCGACGAGCGCCTACTGGCCCTGGACGCCGCCTCACCGCCCCTCGAATTCGCCGGCGAGGCCCAGGTCACCGCGCGCCTGACCGACGGCTCGATCGGCGACCTGAACCTGATGGTGCGGCGCGACAAGTGGCGGGCGCGAACCCGCCGGCTGACCGTCACCGGCGCCAGCGAGGTGGCCGCCAGGGCTCAGGTGACCCTGGTCCTGGCGCTCGATCCCTTGCGCATCCTTCGCCCCGGCGGCGCGATCGATCTGGCGCCGCTCGATGCGGTCCTGCTCGAGAATGGCCACTCGCACTTGAGCTTGGAAGGCCGAGGCCGAACATTGATCTCCGAGATCACGATCGACCCGGAACACTTTCTAAAGTAAAGCTATGGCTAATCCCCGCCATCGATCAATCCATGCGCGACCTCGCGTCGCACTAGGTTCGCCACGTCTTCGCCTTATCTGGTCGTTAGTCGGGCCAACGCTCTAGCCCTCGAAACGATCCAGGACGATTTCATGCAAGCATCGGAAGCGAAGAAACTTGCCCCCTTGGCGCACGCCGCCATGGGTCTGGCCCTGGTCTTCGCTCCGATGATGGTGGCGGCGATGGAGAACCCCCACACCGCGCCGCATGGCCCGTCTCCGGCCGTCCAGCGCCTGCTCAAGCAGATGGCCGCCAAGCCGCAACAGCCGGTCCGCAAGGAGCTGGTCTGGAGCGGGGCCGACATCGACGGCGACGGCGCGCCCGACTTCGCCAACCCGACCGGCGGCGTCCCGCGCGGCCATGACGAATTTGGCGACGGCCAGTTCGGCGCCCGCCGCGACGGTGGGGCCCGCGAGCATGAAGGCGTCGATTACGTGGCCAAGGCCGGCCAGGACGTCGCCGCGCCGATCTCCGGCTATGTCACCAAGATCGGCTACGCCTATGCCGGCTCCAGCGACCTGAAGTTCGTCGAGATCTCCAACCCCGCCCTCGGCTACGTGGCCCGCGCCTTCTACGTGACGCCGGGCGTCGAGGTCGGCCAGGCGGTTCGCCTGGGCGAGATCATTGGGCGCGACCAGAGCTTGCAGCGGCACTATCCGGGGATCACCAACCACGTGCACCTGGAGGTGATGCAGCCGGGCGGGGCGCGGGTGAACGCGGCGCAGTTGATCGTGCGGAAGCTGGTGACGCAGGCTTAGCCCGACAAGCCCCCTCCGGCCCCCGGGCCACCTCCCCCAGAGGGGGAGGGTCTAGTCAGACAGATGCTCCCCCTTTGGGGGAGCTGTCGCGGAGCGACTGAGGGGGTCCTTCGCCGCGCTAAGAACTTGGGGACACACGCATGCGTGTGTCCCCAACTCAGCCCATCACTTCTTCCGCGTCACCACCACCGGCTGGCCGGCATAGTTCACGGTGGCGTCGACGGTGTCGAAGTCCACCGGCTTGGCGCCGCCGCCGATGAACCGCACCTTGATCACCCGGTTCTCCACCAGGCCCTTGAACGTCCCCGCGCGGGCGCCGATGGTCAGGCGGCCGGCGGCGTTGTCGTAGCTCATCGGGATGCGGCTATAGGCCCCGCGGGCGTAGCCGTTGCTCAGGCCGTCGTCCTCATAGAGTTCGAACGCCCCGTCCGCGCCGGTATAGACCACCACGGTCAGCGGGGCGTCGGGCTGTTCGCCGACATATTGCTGGACCACCGTGGTCGGCACGATCGAGCCGGCCTTCACGAACAGCGGCATGCGGTTCAGCGGGGCGTCGGCCTTGATCGTCTGGCCGCCCTTGAAGGCCTTGCCGCTCTCGAAGTCGTACCAGCTGGCGCCCGCCGGCAGGTAGACCTGACGCGAGCGGGCCTTGAACTGGGTGACCGGGGCGACCAGGAACGCCTTGCCGAACAGGTACTCGTCATTGACGTCGCGGGCCGTTTTGTCGGCCGGGAAGTCCATGACCAAGCCGCGCATCATGCTGCCGTCGCGGTGATAGGTCTCGGCCGCCAGGGTGTAGGTGTAGGGCATCAGCCGGTAGCGAAGCTCGTCGTACCAGGCCAGGCTCTTGTAGACGTCGGTGCCCTCGTCGGCGAGATTGTAGATCTCGCGGTACGGGAACTCGCCGTGGCTGCGGAACAGCGGGCTGAAGGCCCCGAACTGGAACCAGCGCAGGTTCAGCTCCTGCCACTCGGCCCAGTGGGCCGGATCCTTGTTGGTGTAGCGATCCTCGACCGAGAAACCGCCGATGTCGGTGGTCCAGTTGGGGATGCCCGACATCGACAGGTTCACGCCGGCCGAGATCTGGTCCTTCAGGTCGTCCCACCGCGCGACCACGTCGCCGCTCCACAGGGCCACGCCGTTGCGCTGGATGCCGCCAAAGCCCGAGCGCGACAGGATGAAGCTGCGCTTGTCGGGGTTCAGTTCATGCTCGCCCTCGAACACCCCCGTGGTGTGGATCAGCGGGAACGAGTTGAAGAACTCCGCCCCTGGGCCCATCGCCGTCGGCCCCATGCGCAAGGTGCGCTCGGGAATGTCGAGGTTGGAGTGCATGTCCGGCTCGTCGCTGTCCATCCACCAGGCGTCGACGCCGTAGATCTTCAGGCTGTCCTTGACCTGGCGCCAGTAGATGTCGCGGGCTTCCTTGGAATAGGGGTCGTAGAAAGAGTTCAGATAGCCTGGCCCCACCCAGTCAAGCGCGCCCTGCTCGATGTTGCGGTGGTACATGTGACCCTTGGCGTCGAGCTCCTTGTAGTGCTCCGTGGTCGGATAGAACTTGGCCCAGATCGAGATCATGAAGTGGGCGTTGAGGTCATGGATCTCGTCGACCATGCCCTTGGGATCGGGGAAGCGCGTCTCGTCGAACTTGTGGCTGCCCCAGCTGTCGTCCTTCCAGTAGCGCCAGTCCTCGACGATGTTGTCGAGGGGCAGCTTGCGGGCCCGGTATTCCTTGACCACGCCCAGCAGCTGGTCGGCGGTTTCGTAGCGCTGGCGGCTCTGCCACAGGCCATAGGCCCAGCGCGGCATCATCACCGCGTCGCCCGTCAGGCCGCGATAGCCGCTGACCACCTGGTCCAGGTTCGAGCCGCCCACATAGTAGTAGTCGATGGCGTGGGCCACCTCGGAGGTGAAGGTCAGCGAATGCTGATCGGCCGCCGCGATCGGGTTGTTGTGCAGCAGGGCGATATAGCCGTCATTGGGCTCCCACTCGACGCGGATCTTGTGGCGGGTCCCCGGCTTCATGCTGGCCGTGAAGTTGTGGAACCACGGGTTCCAATTCTGCCGCCAGCGGTCGATCGCCAGGTGGCCGTCGACATAGAGCTTTGCGTAGCTTGACGAATAGAGCTTGAACTTCTGGACGCCGGCGACCGGGGCTTCGACCGCCCCCTCCCAGACCACCCGCGCGCCCTTGAGCGGCTTCTTGTCCGGACCGGTCAGTTCGGCCGGCCAGTTGGGCAGGTCCTTCAGGTAGCGGTAGTTGATGTCGGCTTCGGTGCGGGTGAACTTCAGCTCATTTCCCACATAGTACTTGGCCGTGAAGCCTCCGGCCTTGCCGGCCGCGTCGGAGATCTTCAGGTCGCGCGAAGCCAGGTCATAGGGCGTGGGATCACCGAACCGGGTGATGCCGTTGTTTTCCCACAGCAGACCGTAGTTGCGGGTCGACAGCACGAACGGCACGGCGATGTCGCGGTTGTACTGCGCCAGTTCGACGTCCTGGCCATTGTAGTTCATCTGGCCGTTCTGGTGCTGGCCCAGGCCATAGAAGGCTTCGTCCGTACCCGGATTGAACTGCTGGCTGACGCCGTAGAAGGTCTTGCCGTCGATGGTCTCGGTCGAGAACGGACGCCGGCCGTTCTCGCTCAGCACCAGCTTGCCGGTCTCGTCGCGGAAGCTGACCGCGCCGTCGGCCAACGACACCTCGGCCGTGGCCTTGCCGGCCTTGACCACGATCTTGCCGGCCGTTTCCTCGACCGTGAACGCGCCGCTCGGCTTGGCCGTCACCATCAGGCTCGGGGGCACGTCGAGGCTGTCGGTCGGCGTCGCCGTGACGTGGATGACCCGCTCGCCCATCACCTGCAGCCGGACCTTCTTGGCCGGGCCCGAGGCGGGGGTGACGATCACGCCGTCGGCCGTCTTCTCGAAGGCGCCGTCCAGGGCGAAGGCGCTGGTCGAGGCCAGCAGGGCGAGGGTCAGGCCCCCGAAGAGGGCGGATCGAATGCGCATGGGTTGCTTCCCTATGATCTCAATTTCAAATCCCGCTCATCCCGGCGAATGCCGGGATCCAGATCCCTTGGCGGTGTGAATGACTGGATGAGCTCGGCGCGCATGGCGTCAGCCTCAAAGCCATTCCATCTGCGTCCCGGCTTTCGCCGGGATGAGCGGACTAACTCAGTACGTGGCCAGCTTGACCTTCAGCACTTGCGGCAAGGTCGTCAGGTTCAGGCCGTAGTCGGTCTGGTCGCCGTTCCACAGGCGATCGAAGACCCACTGGCCGTTGTCGAAATGGCCTTCCTCGACCCGGGCCATCATGAACCGTTCGCCCTTGGCCGAGCCGAAGCTGACGCGGGCGCGATAGCCGGTGACCAGGAACTCGTTCGGCGACAGCTGGGCGATCAGGGCGCCGCCGTCGGGCACTTCGCGACCCGGCTGCTTCTCCACCTTGCCCATCCAGGGCTGGTCGATCGAGCCGAACTGCCATTCGCCATACGAGACGGTGGCGGTCCAACGGTCGCCCAGCGCCAGGGTCTCGGCCTTGCGGTCATCGGCCTCGCCGGCGCCCCAGACCTTGCCCTCGTAGGACAGCTTGGCCCATTGGCGCGCCATCGGCCCCAGCAGGCGATAGTGGACGCCGAAGTTGTCCAGCGTCTGGGCGTCCACCGTCTTGGCGCCGAGCGGATAGTTGGAATAGCCGGTGTGATCCAGGCCGAACGGCGAGAAGCCCAGGCCGTGGCGGCCCAGCACGTCGTAGATGTGGCGGGCATAGCCCTTGTCGCTGCCGATCTCGGGCACGAACAGGGCATTGTCGGGACGGGCGTACTGGTCCAGCGTTTTGCGAACATTGCTGCTCTCGCGCATGTAGATGTCGGGCGCGATGGCGTCGATCGAGGGCGCGGCGGCCTTCCAGACGTCCAGCACGTTCCAGGTCGGACCGCCCGACGAGTAGGTATAGGGGTCCTGGTAGTTGAAGGGGTCGCGCAGGGCCGCGTTGACGTACATCGGCAGCGGCAGCTCGCGCTTTCCGGCGGCGGCGACCTCATCGACGAAGCGGCCGATCGACCAAGCGTGGAAGAATTCGTCGGCGTCCTTGCCGAACACCTGGCTCCAGGTTCCCGGCTTCTTGCCCAGGGCCTTGACCAACTTCTCCGGGACCGGGCCCGCGAACAGCTTCTGGGCGGTCGGGGAATAGTCGCGCACCGCGTTGTAGGTGCCGGTCTCGTTCTCGGGCTGGACCAGGATCACGGTGTGGTCCGGATCAGCCGTCTTGAGATGGCGCATCAGGGCGACGAACGCCTTCTTGTCGGCCTCCAGCGTGGCGGGGAAGTGCGGCGACAGCGAGTTGCGCGTCTCGCCCTTGGCGGTGATCACTCGCGGGAAGCGCTTGTTGTCCAGCTTCACCCATTCAGGAGCGTAGGCCGGGCCGTTGTTCTTCCAGGTCCCGAACCACAGCAGCACCAGCTTCACATCGTTGTCGCGGGCCTGCTTGAGCAGGATGTCGACATAGGAGAAGTCGAACTGGCCCTCGATGGGCTCGATCTGCTCCCAGGCGACCGGGATCTCCAGGGTGTTGGCGTGCAGCGCCTTCACGGCCGGCCAGACCTTGGGCAGTTGCGAGGGGTAGTTGGCGGCGTTGTTGGCCTGGACGCCCAGCATCAGGAACGGCGCGCCGTCCACCAGCAGGGCGTGGCGACCGTCCTTCTCGACCAGCTTGGGCAGGTCGGCGGCATGGGCGGGCGCGCCGGTCAGGGCCGTGGCGGCGGCCAGGGCCGCCAGCAGGGATAGCGGCGCCCGGCGCTTGGCCTGAGCTTTATCCTGGGTCTTCAAAGCCTGCTCCCCGTGGTGGTCGATGTAGGCGTCAGTCCGGAGGGTTGCCCTCGTCGCGACGCCTTTGTTACCGTTATCATTAGTATAAGTACGATAATTGCCTTGCAAGGCTTGGATTGGAATTCGGCCGCCATTCTCCGCCTGGAGAACGCCGGTTACGACCGCCTCGTCCACTCCCGCGACACGGTCAGCTCGCTGGTCGCCGCGGCGCAGTGCGTGGCGATGAAGTCCCGGTGCGTCGGCATGGCCCGCGCCGCCTGCCGGAGCGTCTGCTTCATGGCCGCCAGATTCTTGCGGATACGATCCACGTCAGCCAGGTCGACCAGCGGATCATGGCCGCGCGGCATGACGTTCTGGCCGATCAGCACCGCCAGCCAGCTGGGCTCCTGGAACAGGTCCAGGCCCATCGAGGCCAGGCGTCCCGAGGCGCGGAACAGCTCCATCTTGTGGGCCAGGGTGTCGGGGATTTCCATCTCGCGGACGTGCTGCCACAGCGGCGAGTCCGTGCGTTCGTTGGCGTGGTAGTGCAGCACCAGGAAGTCGCGGATCTTCTCGTATTCCTGCCGCGTCAGGCGGTTGTACTCGTCCAGCAGGACAGGGTCGAAATTACGGTCCGGGAACAACTGGATCAGCCGGGTGATACCGCTCTGGATCAGGTGGATGCTGGTGGACTCCAGCGGCTCCATGAACCCACCGGCCAGGCCGATGGCCAGGCAGTTCTTGTTCCAGGCCTTGCGCCGCCGGCCGGCGGTGAACTTCAGGATGCGCGGATCGGTGCAGGGCTTGCCGTCCAACGTCCGCAGCAGGGTGTCGGTCGCGTCGTCGTCGCTGATGAACGGGCTGGAATAGACATAGCCGTTGCCGATGCGGTGCTGCAGCGGGATGCGCCACTGCCAGCCGGCGGTCTGGGCGGTGGCGCGGGTGAACGGCGTCAGGTCCTCGACGGTCTCGCTCTGGTTGGCCACGGCGCGGTCGCAGGGCAGCCAGTGCGACCACTCCTCGTAGCCGGTCTTCAGCGCCCCCTCGGTCAGCACGCCCCGGAAGCCGGAGCAGTCGATGAACAGGTCGCCCTCCAGGATCCGGCCGTCATCCAGGGTGATCGACTCGATGAAGCCGTCCGCCCCCCGCAGGGTGACGTCGACGACCTTTTTCTCGATCCGCTCCACGCCCCGCGCCTCGGCATAGCCGCGCAGGAACCGGGCGTAGAGGGCGGCGTCGAAATGGAAGGCGTAGGAATAGGTCGACATCACCGACGCCGAGTCCCGGGTCGGCCGGTCGAAACGGCGCATTTCCGAGGCTAGGGTCGGCAGCGAATAGTCGCCGAACGGGGTGGTGTCGCCCAGCGACCGCAGCTTCAGCCAGTAGTGGTGGAAAGCACTGGCGTCGAGGTCGGCGCCGTAGCGGCCGAACGGGTGGATGTAGCGGTGCCCCAAATGCGTCCAGTCGACGAACTCGATGCCCAGCTTGAAGGTGCCCTGGGTCTCGCGGATGAACGTGTCCTCGTCCAGGCCCAGCAGCTGGTTGAACAGCATCAGCGGCGGGATGGTCGCCTCCCCCACCCCGACGGTGCCGATGTCCGGGGCCTCGATCAGCTGGATCGACACCTTGCTGGGCTCGGCCCGGAATTCGCGCAGCACGCGCGACAGGGCCGCGGCCGTCATCCAGCCGGCGGTGCCGCCGCCCACGATGACGATCTTGCGGATGCTGTTGTCGGTCATGCGCGATCCTGTCCTTGTTCTCAAGCAGCCGGGGGCTGGGCGCGGCAGACCTTGTCGATGAAGGCCTGCTGGTCGGGCATGGCCTCGGCCACGCGCAGGATGGCGGCGCGGCGACTAACCAGCAGCTCGCGGATTTCCTCGACGCTCATCCGGTCCACCAGCGGGTCGTAACGGTCGGGCATCACCTTCAGGCCCCGGAAGACCGCCAGCCAGCTGGGCGGGGCGAAGCCGTCGTCGTCGTGGGTCACCAGGCGGCCGGTGCGCTGGAACACTTCCATGCGGTGAGCCAGTTCGTCGGGGATCGCCATCGCTCGGCAATAGTCCCACAGGCCGCTGTCGGTGCGGTCGGTCAGCTTGTAGTGCAGGATGATGAAGTCCCGCACATGCTCCATCTCCTGGCGGGACAGACGGTTGAACTCGTCGGCCAGGGTGGGGGCGAAGTCCTTGTTGGGGAAATACTCCAGCAGCCGGGCGACCGCCGTCTGGATGAAGTTGATCGAGGTGGATTCAAGGGGCTCGATGAAGCCGCTGGCCAGGCCGACGGCGACGCAGTTCTTGTTCCAGGCCTTCAGCCGCCGGCCGGGGGTGAAACGGATGGTCTGGGGCTGGCCGATCAGCGGGCCATCCAGCCTGGACAGCAGGTCGGAGACCGCCTCGTCCTCGCTGACGAACTGGCTGCAGTGGACATAGCCCGTGCCGATGCGGTGCTGCAGCGGAATGCGCCAGTGCCAGCCGGCCGCCCGGGCGGTGGCGCGGGTGTAGGGGGTGAGGCCATCGCCGCCCAGGCCGCAGCCGGCGGCTATGGCGCGGTCGCAAGGCAGCCAGTGCGACCACTCTTCGTAGCCGGTCTTCAGCGCGCCCTCGATCAACAGCCCGCGGAAGCCCGAGCAGTCGATGAACAGGTCGCCCTCGACCCGGGCCCCGCCCTCCAGCACCACGGCCTCGATGAAGCCGTCGGTCCCGCGCAGCTGGACATCGACGATGCGCCCCTCGATCCGCGTGACGCCACGCGCCTCGGCGTAGCCGCGCAGGTAGCGGGCATAGAGCGAGGCGTCGAAATGGAAGGCGTAGGAATAGTCGTGCATCACCGACCGGGGGTCGGGATTGGGCGGGACGAACTTGTTGCGATAGGCCGCCTGGGTCGGCATCGACAGGTCCGCGAGCGGGAACACCTCGCCCAGACCTTGCAGCTTTCGCCAGTAGTGATGGGCGCCGATCGTCTCGATGTCGGCCCCGTAGTCACCGAACGCGTGGAAGTAGCGGTGGCCGATCGTGCCCCAGTCCTGGAAGTCGACTCCCAACTTGAAACTGGCCTGGGTCTGGCGGACGAAGTCGGCCTCGTCCAGGCCCAGCTTGTCGTTGAAATAGCGGATCGGCGGGATAGTAGCTTCGCCCACGCCCACCGTGGCGATCTGGTCGGACTCGATCAGCACGGTCTCGACGAAGTTTTCGCCCAGCAGCCGGCTGAACGCCGCCGCCGCCATCCAGCCGGACGTGCCGCCGCCGACGATGACGATCTTTCGAATCCGATTGTCCAAGCCACGCCCTCCCACTGCCAAGCCGACTATGCAACGCCCAACCAGGGACGCGCCAGAACGTCGAACGCCTCCCTCGCGATCCCGCCGGTCAAGCCGGTAGGATCGCGAGGGAGGCGCCTGGACGTATCGGTCCTAGAAGCTGGCGCGCAGGAGCACCGCGACGCGGCGATCGGTGTCGGTCCAGCTGTAGCGCGGCGCGAAGTTGGCGCCGCCCACGTCCAGATAGGTCCGGGCGTTGAGGATGTTGGAGGCCTGGACGCCGATCTTGTACTGGGGGGTGATCGAATAAAGGATCGACCCGTCCAGTTGGCCGTAGCTCTCCGACCAGACTGGTCGTTGGATGTTGGCCGCCGAGGTGGTCAGCAGGTAGCGCTCACGCCAGTTGTAGGCCAGCCGCGCCGAGATGCCGTACTTTTCGTAAAGCAGAGCGACGTTGTAGCTGGTCTTGGACAGGCCTTCGAGCGGCAGGGTCTGGTCCGCGGCGCCGGCGACCTGCGCCGCTTCGTTGAGGTTGATGGCGGTGTTCTTGCCGCCGTTGCTGTCGACATAGGTGAAGTTGGCTTGCACGCCCAGACCGCTGAGCGGACCCGGCAGGAAGTCGTAGAACTGCTGGTAGGCCAGTTCGAAGCCTTTGATCTTGCCGCTCGAGCCGTTCATGTTGCGGCTGACCAGGAACGAGTAGGTCTGGCCGCCCGAGCTGTAGGTCTCGTTGGCGTTGCCCATGAAGATGTAGTTCGAGATGTCCTTGTAGAACGTCGCGAACGTCAGGCTGCCGGTCGGGTTGAAGTACCATTCCAGGCTGGCGTCGAACTGGTTCGACTTGGTCGGCTTCAGCAGCGGATTGCCGCCCGTACCGGTGAGCGGATCGATCGCCCTGGGGACGAAGCCTGTCGAATCAAAGTTGAAGTTCAGATAGGTGTAGGACTGCATCTGGCTGAACGTCGGGCGGACGATAGCCTTGGCCGCGGCGAAACGCAGTTGCAGGTCGTCTTGCAGGAAGAACCGCACGTTGGCGCTGGGAAGGACGTCCGTATAGCTGTTGGACGAACCTGAACCAGAAATCGAGCTGCCCTGCGTAAAGGCGTAGGCGTTGTTGAACGCCGTACACGACACGGCCGGCGTATAGGCGGCGCAGGTCTGAGGCGTGCCGTTGAGGGCGGTGACCTTGATGATCGAGGTGCCGCCATCGACTTCAGTCTTCACCACGCGGACGCCGACATTGCCGTCCATGCGGCCGATCGGCGTTTCGTCATGGCCAAAGCGCAGCAAGGCGTAGATGGCCTTGGTCTTCTCGCCTTGGCGGTTGATCCCGCCGTTGGGGTTATCGCCGGCAGGCGCGGAGTTGAGGTAGTTGGTGTCCGTTAGCGGCGCCCAGCCCCAGCCCGCGCTCTCGGTGTTCTTCAGCAGGTTATAGGCTTGCTGAGTGCCGCCGCCGACCAGCGCTTCGGTCGGGAACCAGGCGACGCCCGGCAGTTGCACGTTGCCCCGGAAGAAGTTGTCGTAGGTGAACAGCTCCGACTGGTTCGGCAGAGTCGGGCTCTGGTGCGTGGCGTCGAAGCCCGTCTGATTCAGATAGACCGGCGTGCCGCCGCCCCAGAACTGGCTGGAGAGCAGGCTCCAATTGTAGCCCGTCTGGCGCGTGGTCGAGGTCTTGTCCGTGCCGCGCACGCCGAAGCGGAACGACTTCAGCCAGCTGTCGTCCTCGAAGGTGTACTCGCCGTCGGCGCGCACCGCCTTGGAGTCGGCGCTGTTGTCCTCGATGTGGTCCATCGCGGCCGCCCACCAGTAAGCAGACTTGGTCCGCGTGGTGTCGGTGGCCTGGCTCAGCTTCAGGACCGGCTCGTCGCCCCCGATATCGAAGGTCAGGCTCGACGGCACCGTCGGGTCCATCTGCGTGAACGCCGTCATGCTCAGCACCGAGGCGTGCGACTTGACGTACTGGGCATCAGCGCTGAAGGCCCAGCGGTCGTTCGGCGTGAACTTCACGTTGAAGCTGTAGTCTTCGGTCTTCTTGTGTTGCTCGCCGTAGCGGCTGTCGGCGGTCAGGTGGAAGTTGTTGATCGTGCCATTGGTGATCGCGCCCTGGCTGTCATACTTGAAGCCCGCGCCCGCGGCGGCGTAACCGCCATCGGTGTCGCCCAGGGCGTTCTCGATGTCATGCGGGTCGGCCTTGGCGGTCAGGACCTGGAAGGTGGCTTCCCACTTGTCGTTCGGACGCCATTGCAGGGCGCCGGAGAAGGCCGTGCGCTTCTGCTGCCAGTCGATCCGGCGCCAGCCGATCGAGTTGGGGATATAGACCTTGTCGCCGGCGGTCTTGCCGACCAGCGCGGCCTGGGTGGCGTCCAGCACGCGCTCCTCGAAGCGGCCGGTCTGGACGCTGTCGGTGCGGTTGCCGATGTTGCCGATGCTGCCCGAGACCAGCAGGCCGATCTCGCCGATATTGGTGTCCCAGCGGTCGCTATAGAGCGCGTTGCCGGAGACGAAACCCTTGTCGCGCAGGTCGGCGTAATTGTAGTCGGCCGAGAAGGCCAGCAGGCGCTTGGCGGAGTCGAAGGGCTTGCGGGTGCGCAGGTTGACGATGCCGCCGATGCCGCCTTCGACCAGTTCGGCCGAGGGGTTCTTATAGACGTCGACGCCGGCCAGCAGGTCGGCGGACACGTCTTCGAACGACAGGCCCCGGCCGTTATTGGCCGAGAAGACGTCGCGGCCGTTGGTTTCGCTGCGGACCCACGACAGGCCGCGAATGAACACGCCGCCGCCTTCGGAGGCCAGGCGGGCCGGGTCGCGGTTTTCATTGGTGCGCTGGAGCGTGACGCCCGGGATGCGCTGCAGGGCTTCGGAGACGCTGCGGTCCGGCAGGGCGCCGATGTCTTGAGCGGTGATCGAGTCGACGATCTGCTCGGAGTTACGCTTGATTTCCTGCGCCGACTTCAGGCTGGCGCGGATGCCGGTGACGACGACTTCTTCGACTTGATCGGCCGGCGCCGGCGTCGTCTGCGCGAACGCGACGACGGGCAGAGCGGCGCACAAAACGAGCGCGGACGCGCCCATCAGCATGGCATTACGAGAATTGCGAGGCATTCCGTTTCCTTCCCCCAGATGAGATCCGCCCCGGCGCTCTGAAGGCGCCAGTGACGTGCGCCGCACGCAGCGGTCACACGATCCGAAGAGGACCTTTAGTCATATAAGTGATACTTTCAAGCCGAAATTGATAGCGCTATCATTTTGCTTCCGAAGGCGCGACTTTGGCGCCACGCTGGCGAAAAGCCCCGTAAATCCGCGGCGTTTGCAACCATCATTATTATACTATAAATGCCACGCATCGGGCGCGAGTATCCGCTGTCCGTGGCGTCAGGGAAGAACATGGGTCAGGGAAACGGGGGCGGCAGGTTCCGCAGCGCGCACAGCTACGGAAAGCTGGATCGCGACGGCTTCATCCACCGCAGCTGGATGAAGAGCCAAGGCCTGCCGGACGACGTGTTCGACGGCCGCCCGGTGATCGGCATCTGCAATACCTGGTCCGAGATCACCCCCTGCAACGCGGGCCTGCGCGACCTGGCCGAGCACGTGAAGCGCGGCGTCTGGGAAGCCGGCGGCCTGCCCCTGGAATTCCCGGCCATCAGCCTGGGCGAGACCCAGATGCGCCCCACGGCCATGCTATTCCGCAACCTTTTGGCGATGGACGTCGAGGAGTCCATTCGGGGCAATCCGATCGACGGAGTCGTGCTTTTGGGCGGGTGCGACAAAACGACGCCGGGCCAGATGATGGGCGCGGCCAGCGTCGACCTGCCGACCATCGTCGTCTCGTCCGGTCCGATGCTGAACGGCAAGTTCCGCGGCAAGGACATCGGCTCGGGCACCGACGTGTGGAAGTTCTCCGAGGCCGTCCGGGCCGGCGAGATGACCCTGCCGGAATTCATGTCGGCCGAGAGCGGCATGAGCCGTTCGCCCGGCACCTGCATGACCATGGGCACCGCCTCGACCATGGCCGCGATCGTCGAAGCCATGGGCATGAGCCTGCCCTACAACGCCTCCATTCCCGCCGTGGACGCCCGCCGCGCCGCCATGGCCCATCACACCGGCCGCACGATCGTGCGCATGGTCCATGACGGCCTGACCATGTCTCAGGTGGCCACCCGCGCCGCCTTCGAGAACGCCCTGCGGGTCCACGCCGCGATCGGCGGCTCGACCAACGCCGTGGTCCACCTGCTGGCCCTGGCCGGCCGCCTGGGCGTCGAGCTTTCCCTGGAAGACTTCGACAACCTGTCGCGCGACGTGCCGCTGCTGGTCGACCTGCAGCCCTCGGGCCGCTTCCTGATGGAAGACCTGCACTATGCCGGCGGCCTGCCGGCGGTGATGAAGCAGATGTCGCCGTTCCTGAACCCCGAGGCCTCGACCGTCTCGGGCGCGCGGATCGGCGAGCAGTACGAAAAGGCCGAGGTGTTCAACGCCGAGGTCATCCGTTCGGTCGAGAACCCCGTGAAGCCCGACAGCGGCATCTGGGTGCTGCGCGGCAACCTGGCCCCCGGCGGCGCGGTGATGAAACCCAGCGCCGCCAGCCCCGACCTGCTGAGCCACAAGGGCAAGGCCGTGGTGTTCGAGACCATCGAGGACTTCAAGGCCCGCATCGACTCGCCCGATCTGGACGTCGACGAAACCTCGATCCTGGTGCTCAAGGGCTGCGGCCCCAAGGGCTATCCGGGCATGCCGGAAGTGGGCAACATGCCCCTGCCGACCAAGCTGCTGGAGAAGGGCGTCAAGGACATGGTCCGGATCAGCGACGCCCGGATGAGCGGCACGGCCTTCGGCACCGTCATCCTGCACGTCTCGCCCGAGTCCGACGCCGGCGGTCCGCTGGCCGTGGTCCAGAACGGCGACGAGATCGAACTGGACGGCCCGACCCGGTCGCTGAACCTGCTGATCTCCGACGCGGAACTGGAAGCCCGCCTGGCCGTCTGGCGCGCCAATCCGCCGGCGCCCAAGGCGACGCGCGGCTACGCCAAGCTCTACATCGATCACGTGCTGGGCGCCGACAAGGGCGCGGACCTGGACTTCCTGGTGGGGTCCAGCGGTTCGGTCGTGACCCGCGAGTCCCACTAGATGAACCCCATGGACAGCTCGGTCACGATCTTCGGCGACTGGGGCACCTCGCGCCTTCGGCTCTATCTGCGCCAAGGCAAGATGGTGCTCGACCGCCGCGACGGGCCGGGCATCAGCGCCCTGACCCAGTCGCCGCGCGACACCTTCCTCGACCTGGTCGGCGACTGGCGCGAGGCGGGTCCGTCCCAGGCCCTGCTGTGCGGCATGGTCGGGTCGCGCAACGGCTGGCGGGAAGCGGCCTACGCCCCCTGCCCGGCCAACGCCGCCGACATCCGCGAGCGCCTGCTGCACCTGGACGCCGACGGCCTGCCGGTCGCCATCGTCCCCGGCCTGTCGTGCCGCAACGCCCTGGGCGGACCGGACGTCATGCGCGGCGAGGAGACCCAGATCCTGGGCGCCCTGTCGCTGAACCCGGAACTGGCCAAGGGTCGCCATCTGCTGGCCCTGCCCGGCACCCACACCAAGTGGGCGGTGGTCGAGGACGGTTCGATCACCAGCTTCCTGACCGCCCCGGTCGGCGAGATCTACGCCCTGCTGCGCGAGCACTCGATCCTGGCCAAGGCCGCCCCAGGCGACGGCCCCGAATCTCCCGAGGGATTCGCCCGCGGCGTCGCCCGGATCGTCGAACACGGCCCCGCGCGCCTGCCGCACCTGATTTTCGAGACCCGCAGCCGACAATTATTGGACGGCCTGCCCAAGGACGAAGCCATGGGCTTCCTCTCGGGTTTGCTGATCGCCAGTGATACCGCAACCACCTCAAGCTGGTTTGGGGATCTGGGCCAGGTGTCGCTGATCGGCGCCCCGGCCTTGAGCGCCCTCTATGCCCAGGCCATCGCCGCCCATGGCGGCACAAGCGTGGCCGTCGACGGCGATGCGGCCGTCCTGGCTGGATTGACAACGTTGTCGCCAGCCTCAAACAGTGGAGTTCATGTCCTTGCCTAACCCCAGCGCCGCGAAGACTCCGCCGATCGTCGCCATCCTGCGCGGCGTGAAGCACGACGAGATCGTCGACATCGCCGCGGCCCTGGTCGAGGCCGGGATCGAAGCCATCGAAGTGCCGCTGAACTCGCCCGAACCGTTGGTGACCATCGGCAAGCTGTGCGCCGCGTTCGGCGACAAGGTGCTCTGCGGCGCGGGCACGGTCCTGTCGCCGGAAGCGGTCGACCAGGTGGCCGGCGTCGGCGGTAAGCTGATCGTCACGCCCAACATCGATCCCGAGGTGATCCGCCACGCCGTCGCCCTGGGCCTGACCGTCATGCCCGGCTTCGCCACGCCCAGTGAAGCCTTCGTCGCCGTCAAGGCCGGGGCCAAGGCGTTGAAGCTCTATCCGGCCGGCACCTATGGCTTCGGCCACATCAAGGCCGTGCGCGACGTGCTGCCCAAGGACATCGCGGTCTATGCCGTCGGCGGCGTGGGCGCGGCCAATCTGAAGCCGTGGATCGAGGCCGGCGTGGCCGGCATCGGCGTTGGCGGCGAACTCTACCGTCCGGGCTACACCGCGCAGGAGGTCGGCCAGCGGGCCAGGACCCTGGTGGCGGCCTGGGCCGAACAGACCCAGCAGTAACAACAACCAGCATTACGACAAGAAGCCGGCCCTAAAGGGGGGACCCCAGTGAGAACCATCGATTTCGTCATTCTGGCGATCTACGCCGTCGCCATCTTCGGCCTGGCCCAGTGGGTTTCCCGCGACAAGGGCGGGCACAAGAAGGATTCCAACGACTACTTCCTGGCCGGCAAGGCCCTGCCCTGGTGGGCGATCGGCGCCTCGCTGATCGCCGCCAACATCTCGGCCGAGCAGATCATCGGCATGAGCGGCTCAGGCTACGCCCTGGGCCTGGCCATCGCTTCGTATGAGTGGATGGCGGCCCTGACCCTGCTGATCGTCGGCAAGTTCTTCCTGCCGATCTTCCTCAAGAACAACATCTCGACCATGCCCCAGTTCCTGGAGCAACGGTACGGACCCAGCGTCCGCAACGTGATGGCCGTGTTCTGGTTGATCCTCTACGTCTTCGTGAACCTGACCTCGATCCTGTGGCTGGGCTCGATCGCCATCCACACGGTGGCCGGCATCGACCAGATGCAGGCTCTGGTGATCATCGGCGTGTTCGCCCTGGCCTATCAGCTGTGGGGCGGCCTGAAGGCCGTGGCCCTGACCGACATCGTCCAGGTGGCCCTGCTGATCACCGGCGGCCTGATCATCGTCTTCCTGTCGCTGAGCAAGATCGGCAACGGCGACCTGCTGGCCGGCTTCCACCACCTGACCACCCAGTTCCCCGACAAGTTCGACATGATCCTGTCCAAGGACAACCCGCACTACAAGGACCTGCCGGGCCTCTCGGTCCTGTTCGGCGGCCTGTGGGTGATGAACGTCTCGTACTGGGGCTTTAACCAGTACATCATCCAGCGCGCCCTCGGCGCCAAGAACATCGCCGAAGCCCAGAAGGGCATCGCCCTGGCCGCTTATCTGAAGCTGCTGATGCCGGTGATCGTGGTGCTGCCGGGCATCGCCGCCCTGGTCCTGGTGCCGGGCCTGGCCAAGCCCGACCAAGCCTATCCCGAGATGATGAAGCTGCTGCCACCCGGCGTGCTTGGCCTGGTGTTCGCCGCCCTGGTGGCCGCGATCGTCGCGTCGCTGGCCGCCAAGATCAACTCGATCGCCACCATCTTCACCCTGGACATCTACGCCAAGGCCAAGAAGGGCTCGAGCGAACAGCACCTGGTCACCGTGGGTCGCATCACCGCCGTCGTCGCGGTGATCATCGGCATCGTCATGGCCAAGCCGCTGCTGGGCAAGGCCGAACAGGCCTTCCAGTTCATCCAGGATTTCACCGGCTTCTTCACGCCGGGCATCGTGGTGATCTTCATGCTGGGCCTGTTCTGGAAGCGCGCCACCACCGCCTCGGCCTTGGTGGCCGCGATCGGCGGCGCGGCCCTGTCGGGCGCCTTCTTCGTGGCCGACAAGCTGGGCGTGTTCGTGATCCCGTTCATGAACCGCGTGGGCCTGGTGTTCCTGCTGACCCTGGCCGCGGCCGTGATCGTCTCGCTGATCGCGCCGCAGAAGAAAGAGGTCAATGTCGTGTCGCTGGAGGGGGTCAGCTACAAGACCACCAACGGCTTCAACATCGCCGGCCTGGGCGTGATCCTGATCCTGATCGCCCTCTACGCCATCTGGTGGTGATGGTGATCACGTCGATGACAACCGGCGTCTAAATCCGAAGCCCCGTCACGGTTGCCGTGGCGGGGCTTTCATCTTTGACATGATTGTTCCGGCCGTCGGCGAAGCAGGCTACACAGAGGTCTGACCTATTTCGGCGACACTGTTTTCGAAAAGCGTTTGGGGGAAAGAGAACTTGGTGATCCGTACGCAACCGGGCCTCAGCCTGACCTATGGCCTCGTCGAATCGCTCGGCCAGGCCATCGTCACCGGTGAGTACGTCGAGGTCGGCTTCCCCACCGAAGGCGAGCTGTCCAAGCAGTTCGGCGCCAGCCGCACGGTGACGCGCGAGGCGGTCAAGATGCTGACCGCCAAGGGCCTGCTCAGCGCCCGCCCGCGCCACGGCACCGTGGTCGAGCCCGAGAACGAGTGGAACCTGCTGGATCCCGACGTCCTGCGCTGGATGCTGGAGCGCAAGTTCAGCCTGCGCCTGCTCGCCGAGTTCACCGAGATGCGGCTGGGCATCGAGCCGGCCGCCGCCGCCCTGGCCGCCCGCAACGCCGACGAGGTGGGCTTGGCCGGCATCCGCAAGGCGCTGGACCGCATGAAGGTGGCCGCCGAGGGCGAGGACGATCCGCTGTCGGCCGACATCGCCTTCCACGTGGCGATCCTCAACGCCACCAAGAATCCGTTCTATCGCGACCTGCACGAGCTGGTGAACACCGCCCTGCGCATCTCGATCCGCTTCACCAACCGCATCAAGGGCCGCACCGCCTCGATCCCCTCGCACCAGGACGTGGCCGACGCGATCTTCGCCCGCGACGCCGAGGCGGCCCAGAAGGCCATGCAGATCATCCTGGTCGACGTGCTGGACCTGATCCGCGCGTCGTCGCCCGACACCGAGTCGGTGGCCGCGCGCCGCGACGCCTGAAGCCGCGACGCCTGAAGCCTCGACGCCTGAACAAAGCTTGCGCCACGCGACGTTCCGCGTGAAATTGACAGCGTTGTCGTTGCTTTGATCAATGAAGCCCTCCGCTCGAACGGCGGGCGCGCGAGGAAACCTCATGCCCCCTTCCCTTCGGACGCTCGCCGTCACCGCCGCCCTATCGGCCGCCTTGGCGGCCCTCGCCGCCCTCCCGGCCGCCGCCCGCGAGATCGCGCCGCAAGACCAGGTCAAGACCATGACCCGGGGGATCAACGTCCTGGGCTACGACCCGCTGTGGAAGGACCCGGCCCAGGCCCGCTTCCAGATGCGCCACTTCAAGACCATCAAGGACGGCGGCTTCGACGCGGTGCGGCTGAACCTGCACGCCTTCTCGCACATGGATGCCGACAACCAGCTGGACCCGGCCTGGCTGAAGACCCTGGACACGGTGGTCCAGGCCGCCTTGGCCCAGAAGCTGACCGTCATCCTCGACGAGCACAATTTCGGCGACTGCGGCACGGATCCCGCCACCTGCAAGCCCAAGCTGGTCGCCTTCTGGAAACAGATCGGCGCGCGCTACAAGGACGCTCCCGACCAGGTGGTGTTCGAGCTGCTGAACGAACCGAACAAGGGCCTGACCGATGAGCTGTGGAACAGCTGGATCGCCGAGCTGCTGCCGGTGGTCCGCGCCGACAACCCGACCCGCAACGTCGTCGTCGGCCCGGCCTTCTGGAACAATATCGACCACCTGAAACAGCTGAAGCTGCCGGAGGGCGACCGCCACCTGATCGTCACCGTCCACTACTACCTGCCCATGGAGTTCACCCACCAGGGCGCGTCGTGGAATCCCGACACGCCCAAGCTGGGCGTCACCTGGGGCACGGACGCCGAGCGCCAGCGGATGAAGACCGACTTCGACGGCGTGCAGGCCTGGGCCAAGGCCCACGACCGGCCGATCCTGCTGGGCGAATTCGGGGCCTACGATAAGGGCGACATGACCTCCCGAGCCGCCTACACCGCCGCAGCCGCCCGCGAGGCCGAGGCGCGCGGCTGGGCCTGGGCCTACTGGCAGTTCGACAGCGACTTCATCGCTTACGACATCAAGAAGGACGCCTGGGTCGAGCCGATCCACGGGGCTCTGGTTCCGAAGTAACGGCTCACACCGTTGTCATCCCGGACGAGCGCGCAGCGCGAAGATCCGGGATCGACGCGTGAACTCAGTGCTTCCGGCGGTCCCGGATCCGCGGCCCGCTGGGCCTTGTCCGGGATGACAGTCGTTTGAGCTGGAAAGGCGCCACACCGCTAATGACATGGGCGGCGTTTCGCGCCATTCCGTCCCCACCCGTGCTCCCCCACACAGGATCCTCCCCCGTGCAGAAGCCCTACGCCGCCGCCGACACTCGCTATGACGCCATGCCCTATCGCCGGACCGGCCGCAGCGGCCTGGACCTGCCGGCGATCTCGCTGGGGCTTTGGCAGAACTTCGGCGGCGAGGATGTGTTCGAGACCGGCCGCGCCATCCTGCGCCGGGCCTTCGACCTGGGCGTCACCCACTTCGACCTGGCCAACAATTACGGTCCGCCCTACGGCTCGGCGGAAGAGAACTTCGGCAAGGTGATGGCCGCCGACTTCAAGGCCCACCGCGACGAGCTGATCGTCTCGACCAAGGCCGGCTGGGACATGTGGCCAGGCCCCTACGGCAAGATCGGCGGCTCGCGGAAGTACCTGATCGCCAGTTGCGACCAGAGCCTCAAGCGCATGGGCCTGGACTATGTCGACATCTTCTATTCGCACCGCGTCGATCCCACGACGCCGCTGGAAGAGACCATGGGCGCCCTGGCCCAGCTGCATCGGCAGGGCAAGGCGCTGTATGTGGGCATCTCGTCCTACTCGCCTGAGCTGACCCGCCAGGCCGCCGCCATCCTGAAGGCCGAGGGCGTGCCGCTGCTGATCCACCAGCCGTCCTATTCGATGCTGAACCGCTGGATCGAGGACAGCCTGCTGGACACCCTGGAAGACCTCGGCGTCGGCTGCATCGCCTTCTCGCCCCTGGCCCAGGGCATGCTGACCAACAAGTATCTGGGCGGCGTGCCGGGTGACTCCCGCGCCGCGCGCGGCGGCTCGCTGGGCGGCCATTTGCTGAGCGACGACAACATCGCCCGCATCCAGGCCCTGAACGAGATCGCCAAGGCCCGCGGCCAGAGCCTGGCCCAGATGGCCCTGGCCTGGGTGCTGCGCGACCCGCGCGTCACCTCGGCCCTGATCGGCGCCCGCACCGTCGCGCAGCTCGAGGACTCCCTGGCGGCGCTGAATACCCTGGACTTCACGGCCGACGAACTGGCCCAGATCGACCGTCATGCGACCGAGGGCGCGGTCGATCTGTGGAAGATCTCGTCGAATTTGGCGTCCTCTGACTTGCCAAAAACCTGACTGCATCTTGCGGTGGAGCGCCGCAGGAATACAATCGCCCCATGGACACGGGGACGGGCGGCTTGGACCAGAGAGTAAGCGGCGTTGACCGGCTGACGGCGCGCGAGCGCGATTGCCTGCACCTGGTCGACGAGCATCTGAGCTCCAAGGAAATCGCCCGCCGCCTGGGCCTGTCCAAACATACGGTCGACTGGCACCTGGACAAGGCCCGGCGCCGGCTGGGCGTCGCCGACCGCTACGAAGCCGCGCGCCTGGTCTCGCCGCGGAACAGGGCCCCCTCCTCCCCTCCTGTCGCACCCCCTCCGATCGCGTCGGGGTCCGACACGGCGGAGCTAGCCCCGCCTCCTTCCCCGAGCTCTGCTGGCCTCGTCGAGATCGAGGAAGGAACAGCAGGTGCCCCCACTCACGGACTCAGTCACGGACTCCCAGAAGCGCGCGATCGACCAGGCCCTGAGCCTGCGCCGGGACGCCCTGAACTTTCACGAGGCCTGGCCGACCCTCAATTCGCAGGACGACCTGACGCCGCCCTTCACCTGGACGCAGCTGGAGCGCCAGCTCTCCAGCCTGGCGATCAATTCCCGCGCCGCCATGATGGCTTCCGACCTGGTCAGCGCGACGCGCAAACAGGCCAGCTTCAAGCCGGCGGAAATGGTGCTGCGCGAGATCCTGTGCGTGGCCGGCGCGCTGATGGACGAGAACTTCCTGGCGCATGGCCCTTCGGACATGGGGGAGGCCCCAATGACCTGACGCCCAATGACCTGACGATCGTCCAGCGGCTGGCCTATATCGCCGCCGTCATGCTCGCGACCGCCTTCGCGTTCGGATCGCTGTTGGCGGGACTGCACGCCCTTCGCGGACTGTTCTAGGCCGCGCGTCGCTTCCCGCCGCGTCTCGAACGCCCTCATTCCCCTTCACCCCGATGACGCGCCGGCCAGGCTCGGCGCGAGGAGAACCGTCATGCTCAAGGATCGCCGTAACGCCGCCGAGGCCGTGGCCGAAGCCCTGTTCGCCGCCGAAAAGGCCATCGACGCGGCCATCGCCAGCACCGCCGCCCTGACCACCCTGATGCCGGCCCAGCGCGAAGCCGCCAACCTGTCGGTGATGGTCGGCCAGGACGCCCTGATCAGCGCCATCGAGACCATGCGCGCCCTGGGCCAGGCCCGGCAGAACATCGTCGAAACCCACAAGGGCCTCAGCCAGGCCCAGCACGACATCGGCCTCTCGGCCGTTTCCTTCGGCGGTGGCGGCATCAAGCCCGCCTTCCTGTTCGGCGGCCTGCAATTGGCGCCGACCCCGCGCGAAGTGGCCTGATCCTCCAACCCGTCAGGCCCTTGCGCCGCGGGCCCGATCGCCGTCCCCCACCGCGATCGGGCCCGCGACTTCCTTGCTTTCCACCACCCCCGTCATTGTCTCGATCCCACCCCTTCTCGACAAAAGACCCGGCTGGCCTAGACTCCCGACGTCCCGCCGGAACAGGACCGATGTACGTCCACACCCCCGACCAGCTGTTCAGCCTCGCCGTCCTGCTGGCTTGCTGCGGCGTGGCGATCTGGCGGGGACGGGCGGTCGAGCGGATCGCCGCCGCAGCCATGATCGCCGCCTGGTTCGTCACCCCGCTGGTGCAGAATCATAGCCAGACCCTGGGTCCTCAGAGCGGCGTGCTGATCGTCGACATCCTGCTGCTGCTGGTGCTGCTGTCCCTGGCCCTGACCTCGGACCGCTGGTGGACCATGGCCGCCACCGCCTTCCAAGGCGTCGGCGCCGTGGTTCACCTGGCCGCCGCCATCGACAAGCAGATCATTCCCCGCGCCTACTACATCGCCGACAGCCTGCTGAGTTACCTGGTCATGGGCGCCCTTCTGGTCGGCGCCTGGAACGCCGGACGGAGGCGCGGAGCCACGCCATCGGGCCCCGCTTGAAGCCTCGTGGCCTCCTTACGATCATTTAATCCGGGGAACAGCGTTTCTCGGCTAGAAGGCGGTGGCTGTTCAAATGATTGGAGCTGAGGTGGTCGTGCATCAACGGATCAAACAACGCGGGCTGCGTTCGACTGCGTTACCCGTGGTGCTTTGCATCGCCGCTTTGGGACTGACCGCCTGCGACAAGGGTGACAAGGCCAAGGCCAAGACCGCCAAGCCTTCGCAAGCCGCCAGCCAGACCGTCGGCGTCGCCGTGGTCGTCGTCCAGTCCCTGCCTCGGATCATCAACGCCTCGGGCACCGTCACCCCCTGGGAAGAGGTTCCCGTCGGCGCCGAGACCGGCGGCCTGACCGCCGTGTCGGTCAATGCCGAGGAAGGCCAGACCGTTCGTCAGGGCCAGGTCCTGGTGGCGATGAACGACACCATGCTGCGCGCCCAGCTGCGCCAGCAGGACGCCTCGGTGGCCAGCGCCAAGGCCACCCTGGCCGAAGCCCAGGCCGCCCTGGGCCGTTCGCGCGAGCTGCAGGCCAAGGGCTATCTGTCGTCCGCCTCGCTCGACACCGCCACCGCCCGCCAGCAGACCGCCGCCGCCCAGGTGGCCGCCGCCGACGCCACGCGCAACGAGACGGTGGCCCGCCTGGGCCAGGCCGTGGTCCGCGCCCCGGTCTCGGGCCTGATCAGCCGCCGCAGCGTCACCAAGGGCCAGATCATCTCGCCCGGGACCGAGCTGTTCCGCATCGTCCGCGACGGTCGCCTGGAGCTGGACGCCGAAGTACCCGAGACCGACCTGCTGGCCCTTCGCGCAGGCATGCCGGCCACGGTCACCTCCGACCAGGTCGGCCAGACCACCGGCGCGATCCGGATCGTCACCTCCGAGGTCAATGTCCAGACCCGGGTCGGCCTGGCCCGCATCAGCCTGGCGCCCGGCAGCGGCTTCCGCTCGGGGATGTTCGCCCGCGCCCAGATCTCGGCCGGCTCCCAGCCCGCCCCCACGATCCCAACCGCGGCGATCCTCTATCGCCAGAACCAGCCGGGCGTGTTCGTGGTCGGCAATAACAACCACGTCCAGTTCCGCCGCATCGAGGTCCTGGCCCGCAACGCCGACCGCACCGCCGCCACGGGCCTGAACCCCGGCGAGCGGGTGGTGGTCGAAGGGGCCGGTTTCCTTGGCGATGGCGATCCCGTCCGCGTCGCGTCGACGTCCGGCAAGGCGGCGCCGCCCGCCGTCGCGGCCAAGCGCTAGGGACCGGCGATGAACAACATCTCACGCTGGGCGATCAAGAACCCGATCCCCGTCATCCTGCTGTTCTTGCTGCTGACCCTGGCCGGGATCTCCGGCTTCACCAGCATGCGGATCAACGATAGCCCCGATGTCGACCTGCCGTTGGTGCTGATCTCGGCCGGACGCCCCGGCGCCGCGCCGACCGAACTGGAAACCCAGGTCACCCGGTTGATCGAGGATTCGGTCGCGGGTCTGGGCCAGGTGCGCCACATCAGCTCGACGGTCGGGGACGGCTTCTCGTCGACCATGATCCAGTTCGAACTGGGGGTCGACCACGAGCGGGTCACCAACGACGTCCGCAACGCCATGGCCAATCTGCAAAGCTCCCTGCCCCAGGACATGCAGATCCCCAACGTTACCCGCATCGACATCTCGGGCGACGCCCTGATCACCTATGTGGTCCAGGCCCCGACCCTGACGCCGGAGCAACGCAGCTGGTTCGTCGACCATGACGTCAGCCGCGCTCTGCTGGCCATCAAGGGCATCGGCGAGGTCAACCGCCAGGGCGGCGTCGATCGCGAGATCCAGGTGGCCCTCGACCCCGACCGCCTGGCCGCGCGCGGCGTCACCGCCGCCCAGGTCAGCCAGGCCCTGCAATCGGCCAATGCCGACCTGCCGGGCGGCCGCGTCACCGTCTCGGGCTCCGAGCGCGCCATCCGCACCCTGGGCGCGGCCAACACGATCGACCAACTACGCGAGACCCGCGTCCAACTGGCCAATGGCGAGACCGTGCGCCTGGCCGACCTGGGCGACGTCGAGGACCGCTGGGCCGAGCCGCGCACCCGCGCGCGGTTCAACAGCCAGGAGGTCGTGACCTTCAACATGGTCCGCTCGCGCGGCGCCAGCGAGGTCAAGGTCGCCGAGAAGGTCCGCAAGGAGATCGAAAAGCTCGACAAGGCCCACCCCGAGATCAAGATCGTCGAGCTGACATCGAGCGTCAAATACGTCGAGCAGAGCTACTACGCCTCGCTTGAAGCGCTCGGCCTGGGCGCGGTTCTGGCGGTGCTGGTGGTGCTGCTGTTCCTGCGCGACTGGCGGGCGACGTTCCTGGCGGCGGTGGCCATTCCCATGTCGCTGATCCCGACCTTCGCGGTGATGGCGCCGCTGGGACAGTCGCTGAACGGCATCACCCTGCTGGCCCTGTCGCTGACCGTGGGCATCCTGGTCGATGACGCGATTGTCGAGATCGAGAACATCGTGCGGCACATGCGCGGGGGAAAATCGCCCTACGCAGCGGCCATGGAGGCCGCCGACGAGATCGGCCTGGCCGTCGTGGCCACCACCTTCACCATCGTGGCGGTGTTCGCGCCCGTCGGCTTCATGGCCGGCATCGTGGGCCAGTTCTTCAAGGCCTTCGCCCTGGCGGCGTGCGTCTCGGTGCTGTTCTCGCTGGTCGTGGCCCGCATGCTGACGCCGCTGATGGGCGCCTACATGCTCAAGGCGCACAACAAGCCCGATACCGATCCGTTCTGGATGGCGCCCTATCTGCGCTCGCTGGAGTGGGCGCTGGGCCACAAGATCATCGTCGCCCTGCTGGCCATTCCCATGCTGGTCGGCACGGTGTTCTTGGCCATGCACCTGCCGTTCGAGTTCCAGCCTCCAGCCGACCGCGGCCGCGCGCCGTTCAGCATCGAACTGCCTCCGGGCGCGACGCTTGACGAGACCGACGCCATCGCCCAGCGCGTCGCCCGTACACTCGAGGCTCGACCCGAAGTGACCGGCGTCTATGCCTCGGTCGGTAGCGACGGCGTCAACCACGCCAGGGTTACCGCCGACCTGACGGCCAAGGGCCAGCGCATCAGCCAGCGCGACTTCAGTCGCCAGATGGTCGATCAGTTCAAGGCCATCCCCGGGGCTCGCATCGGCGCGGGCGGCAACAATGGCGGCGGTCCCAGCGACGGCTCGTCCTTTACGCTGCGCCTGGTGGGCGACAACGGCCCGCAGCTGGAAGCCGCCGCCCGCGCGGTCGAGGCCCAGATGCGCGGCGTCAAGGGCCTGGCCAATGTGGTCAACACCGCGGCCATCGCCCGCCCCGAGATCATCGTCACGCCCAAGCCCGACCAGGCCGCGCGCGCCGGGGTCTCGGCCGGAGCGATCTCGCAGGCCGTGCGCGTGGCCACGATCGGCGACATCGACCAGTCGCTGCCCAAATATAATCTGGGCGACCGCCAGGTGCCGATCCGCCTGCGCCTGACCGACGACGCCCGCGAGAACATGTCGGTGCTGGAGACCCTTCAGGTCCCCTCCAGCCACGGCGGCTCGGTGCCGTTGAACGCCGTGGCCGACGTCAAGTTCGGGGCCGGTCCGTCGCAGATCTCGCGCGAGGACCGTTCGCGGGTGGCCGAGATCACCGCCGAGCTCGACGGCCTTACCGTGGGCGACGCGTCCAAGGCCGTGCACGCCTTGTCGGCGGTCAAGACCCTGCCGCCCGGTGTGCGCGAGGCGGCGGCCGGCGACGTCGAGTTCATCCAGGAGATGCTGGCCGGCTTCGCCTTGGCCATCGCGACCGGCATCCTGTTGATGTACGTCGTGCTGGTGCTGCTGTTCCGTAGCTTCGCCCACCCGGTGACGATCATGTTCGCCCTGCCCCTGGCGATCGGCGGCGCCTTCCTGCTGCTGGTTCTGGCTAAGAGCAGCTTCTCGCTGGCGACCCTGATCGGCATCCTGATGCTGATGGGCATCGCGGCCAAGAACTCGATCCTGCTGGTCGAGTACGCGATCATGGCCATGAAGGGCGGCATGACCCGCAGGGAGGCCCTGCTCGACGCGGCCCACAAGCGGGCCCGGCCGATCATCATGACCACGGTCGCCATGGCCGCGGGCATGATGCCTGTGGCGCTGGGCTTCGGGGCCGACGTCGAGTTCCGCGCGCCGATGGCCATCGCGGTGATCGGCGGACTGATCACCTCGACCTTCCTGTCGCTGCTCTACATCCCGGTGGTGTTCGTGTTCATGGACATGCTGAAGAACTGGTCCAGCAAGATCATGGACAAGATGTTCCGCCACCAGCACGCCACGCCAAACCACGGGCAGACGGGCCATGCCCAGCACGGCCACGCTCCGGCGCCGCATCAGCCCGAGCCGATCGTCAGCGGCGGCGGCGGCCGGGAGCTTTAACCCCAGCCCACGCCTTCGGACGCCAAGCCAAACCCCTCGCCCCAGCGGCGAGGGGTTTATTTTTGGCTTGTCCCCGCGCGCGCCATCGGGTCTCGATCGTTCGATCGGCGCGACTCGCCGACCCGGGACCTCGCGATGAACTCCGACCTCGACACCGACACGGCCGCCGCCAGGGCGCTCTTCCAATCGCTCGAGGGCATGGAAGGCCTGTCGCGACCGGAGCCGGCCGTCGCCACGACCGCCAAGGCCCGCTTCCCCGGCCAAGCGGCGCTGATCAAACTCTATCCCGGCGTGCTGGTGGCGGTGACCATCGCCCTGGCTTCGCAATGGCTGGCCCAGCACTACGGCGCGCCGGTGATGCTGTTCGCTTTGCTGTTCGGCATGACCTTCCACTTCCTGCACCAGGAAGGCCGCTGCATCCCGGGCATCGAGTTCTCGTCCAAGGCCATCCTGCGCTTCGGCGTCGCCCTGCTGGGCGCGCGGATCACCGCCAGCCAGATCCTGGGCCTGGGCCTGACGCCGATCATCACGGTGATCATCGGCATCGGCTCGACCATCGCCCTGGGCGCGTTCCTGGCCAAGCGCATGGGCCTGCGCTCCAGCTTCGGCGTGCTGTCGGGCGGCGCCGTCGGCATCTGCGGCGCCTCGGCGGCCCTGGCCATCGCCTCGGTCCTGCCGCGCGGCAAGGACGCCGAGCGCGACACCATCCTGGCGGTCGTCACGGTCACGGCCCTGTCGACCATCGCCATGATCACCTATCCGCTGCTGACGGCGGCCCTGCACCTGGACCACACCCGGGCCGGGATCTTCCTGGGCGGCACCATCCACGACGTCGCCCAGGTGGTCGGCGCCGGCTACATGATCTCGCCCCACACCGGCGACGTGGCCACCTATGTGAAGCTCTTGCGGGTGACCATGCTGCTGCCGGTGGTGTTCACCATCGCCTTCGTGGTGGCCCGCATGGGTCCCGGCGTGGCCGGCGGCGCCAAGGCGACCGTGCCGCTGTTCCTGATCGGCTTCGCGGCGCTGGTCATCATCAACAGCCTGGGCTGGCTGGCCAAGCCGGTCACCGACGCCGCCAACGAGATCTCGCGCTGGTGCCTGGTCACCGCCATCGCGGGCCTGGGCATGAAGACCTCGTTCAAGGACCTGATGACCGCCGGCTGGCGACCGGTGGTGCTGATGATCGTCGAGACGGTGTGGATCGCCGGGGTGGTGCTGGTGGCGGTCGAGTTCTTTACCTAGTCGCCGTCTGGGTCGGCCGCGCCTGCAACGCCTGAGCCACGAGCGGCGCCAGCTTCTCGCCGATGATCCTGGCCCCCGCCGCGTTGGGGTGGATGCCGTCGCCCTGCATCAGCTGCCGCGAACCGCCGACGCCCGCCAGGATGTTCGGATAAAGCGGCGTGGAAAACTCCCGCGCCAGGTCGCGATAGATCGCGTTGAACTCGCGGGCATAGGCGGCGCCGATCAGCGGCGGCGCGCCGACTCCGACCAGGACGATGCCGATCTTGCGGTTGCGCAGGCTCTGCAGGATGGCGCGCAGATTGGCCTTGGTCACCCGGGGCTCGATGCCTTGCAGCAGGTCGTTGCCGCCCAGGGCCACGATGCAGAGGGCGGTGTCCGGCGCCACGCTGAAATTGACCCGCGCCAAGCCGCCGCCACTGGTGTCGCCCGACACGCCGGCCGCCCGCACTCTGGCGAAGACGTTCATCCGGGTCAGCGCCGCCTGGAGCTGTGCGGGCATGGCGCTCTGGGCCGGCAGGCCCAGGCCCGCGGTGATCGAGTCGCCCAAAACCGTCACCACGGGCGACTTCGGCGGGACCGCCGGCGTGGCGGCGATCTGGGTGACGGCGGCCAGACCGATCAAGGCCTGGCGACGATCGAGAAAACGCGGTGCGGTGAAGCTCATGGCTTCCTATGTAGGGCTGCTGCTGTCCAGACAATGACCAGGAAATCAGGAAGTTTCATGGCCGAAGGTTCTTCGTCGCGCGTCCCCGTTCTGAACCTTCAGGCCGTGACCCTCACCCTGCCCTCTGCGGCGGGGCCCGTGAACATCCTGCGCGGCGTCGACCTGACCGTGAACCCCGGCGAGCGGCTGGCGGTCATTGGCCCGTCCGGCTCGGGCAAGTCGTCGCTGATCGCGGTCGGGGCGGGGCTGGAACAGCCGACTTCCGGCGTGGTGAAACTGTTCGACCAGGACCTCGCCAAGCTCGATGAGGATGGCCGGGCGAAGCTGCGGCGCGGTCGCGCGGCGCTGGTGTTCCAGGCCTTCCACCTGCTGCCCAACATGACGGCCGAGGAGAACGTCGCCACGCCGCTGGAGATCGCCGGGGCCAAGGACGCCTTGGCGACCGCCCGCCAATGGCTGGACCGCGTCGGCCTTTCGGCCCGGCTAACCCACTATCCGCACCAGCTGTCGGGCGGCGAGCAGCAGCGGGTGGCCCTGGCCCGCGCCCTGGCCGCGCGGCCCGCCCTGCTGTTCGCCGACGAGCCGACCGGCAATCTGGACTCCAAGACCGCCGCCATCGTCGCCGACCTGATGTTCGACCTCGTCGCCGAGGTGGGCGCGGCCCTGGTGATGGTCACCCACGACCCGGTTCTGGCCGAGCGCGCCGACCGCATCGTGCGAATGGCCGACGGGAAGATCGTCGCCTGATGGCCGCGCTCTCGTTCCGCCTGGCCGCCCGCGAGCTACGCTCGGGCGTGCGCGGCTTTCGCATCTTCCTGGCCTGTCTGGCTCTGGGCGTGGCCGCGATCGCCGCCGCCGGCTCGACCGCTGAAGCCTTCCGCCACGGCCTGGCCAGCCAGGCGCGCGAGATCCTCGGCGGCGACCTCTATTTCTCGGTCGAGAACCGCGACTTCACGCCGGCTGAACACGCCGCCTTCGACAAGCTGGGCGTCACCACCTACACCGCCGCCGCTCGCGCCATGGCCCAGGCACAAAGCGGCGAGCGCCGCCTGGTCAGCCTGCGCGGCGTCGACAGCCGCTTTCCCCTGGCCGGGACGGTCAAGATCGACGGCGCGAACGACCTGAAGACCGCCCTGGCCGACCGCGACGGCGTGCCCGGCGCGGCGGTGGAACCCGCCCTGCTGGACCGCCTGCACCTGAAGCTCGGCGACCGGTTCGAGGCCGGGCCGATGACCCTGAGGGCCACCGCCGTCCTGGTCAGCGAGCCCGACGGACTTTCCCGAGGCTTCGCCCTTGGGCCGCGCGTGCTCCTGCGCAGCGAGGTGCTGGAGCGCTCGGGCCTGACCGCGCCCGGCGGCCTGTCGGGCCGCGCCGTCCGCATCGCCCTGCCCGCCGTCCAGGATCCGCGCGCCATCGGCAAGGCCGTCGTGGCCCAGTTTCCGGACGCCGGCCTGGAAGTCCGCGACCGCCTCGACGCCGCCCCCGGCGCGCGGCGGCTGATCGACCAGTTGGAGTACTTCCTCGGCTTCATCGGCCTGGCCTCGCTGGTGGCCGGCGGCCTGGGCGTGGCCGGCGCGGTCAGCGCCTATCTGGCCACCCGCGAGCCGTCGATCGCCGTGCTCAAGGCCCTGGGCGCGGACGGAGCCCTGATCCGCAATCTCTATCTGATCCAGATCGGCCTGCTGGCCGGCCTGGGCGTGGCCATCGGCCTGGTCATTGGCGCGGTCGCGCCGCTGATCCTGGGCCAGTTCGCCGGCTCTCTGCCGATCCCCGCTCTGTTCGCCGTCTATCCGTTGCCCCTGGCCAAGGCCGGGCTGTTCGGCCTGCTGGCGGCGGCGGCGTTCTCGCTGATCCCGCTGGCGAGAGCCCGCCGCACGCCGCCCTCGGCCCTGTTCCGCCGCAGCCTGGGCGGCCGGATCCCGCTGGGCCTGGAAACCCTGGGCGCGGTGCTGGCCGGCGCGGGCTTGGCCGCCCTGGCCGTGGTCACCGCCCCCACGCCTCTGGCCGCCGGGATCATGATCGCCGGAGTCGCCGTCTCGTTCGCGATCCTCTGGGCGCTCGGGCTCGCCGCCGCCTGGGGGGCGGGCAAGGTCCGGCGCCTGGCCCGCGGTCCGGCCAAGCTGGGCCTGGCGAACCTGGCCGGGCCGCGCTCGGCCGCCCGCACCGCCAGCCCGGCCATCGGCCTGGGCGTGGCCCTGCTGGCCTGCGTGGTGCTGATCCAGTCGGCCCTGCTGGCCCAGATCACCACCACCGCCCCGCGCACCGCCCCGGCCATGGTATTCACCGAGATCCCGGGCAGCCAGGCCGCCGCCTTCGACGCCGAGGTCGCCAAGGCCATGGGGCCTCTGACGTCCGACAACTACCTGCGCCTGCCCTTCGCCACCGGCCGGATCAGCGGCCTGAAGGGTCAGCCGGTCGACAAGGACAAGATCAAGCCCGGCCAGCGCTGGGCCTTCGACAACGACATCGGCATGACGCTGCTGCCGGGCGCGCCCCCAAGCAACAAGGATGGGGACGGCAAGACCATCGCCGGCCAGTGGTGGAAGCCCGACTATGCCGGCCCACCGCTGGTGGCCCTCAACGCCGAACTGGCCGAGGGCGCGGGCCTGAAGGTCGGCGACACCATCACCCTGACCATCCTCGGCCGCGACATCGAGGCGAGGATCGCCGTGCTGCGCAAGATCGAGTTCGGCGGCTTTGGCCCCAACTTCAACATCGTGCTGAACCCCAAGGCCCTGGAAGGCGCGGACCTGCGCAACGTCGCCATCGCGCGCCTGGACAAGCCGCAAGAGGCCGCCCTGACCCGCCGCCTGGGCGACAGCTTTCCGGGCGTCAACGTGATCAGCGTCCGCGAGCAACTGGACGCCGCGGCCGCCCTGTTCGACCGCCTGGCCTTGGCCGTGCGCGGCGCGGCGGGGGTCGCGGGTCTGGCCGGTCTTCTGGTGCTGGCCGGCGCCATCGCCGCCGGGGCGCGAGCCCGGGCGCGCGAGGCCGCGACCTTGAAGGTGCTGGGCGCGACCCGGGGCCAGATCCTGACGGCCTACGCCATCGAATATGGCGCGGTCGGACTGATCGCCGGCGCGGCGGGTGTCGCCCTGGGCTTCGCGGCGGCCTGGCCGGTGGTGGTCAAGGTGTTCGAGGCCAGCTGGAGCGTCGACTGGGGTGGGGTGATCATCCTGCTGGTCGGCGCGGCGGGGCTTTCGATGGCGGGCGGGCTTTTGGCGGCGGCCCTGGCCTTGGCGCAACGACCGGCGCCGGTGCTGCGGGCGGAGTGAGCAGCGGATCGGTCGGGCTGCCCGATCCGGCCTGCGGCAGGCTATTGATCGGCACGCCCGGCAGCATCGGCTCGCCCGTCCATTCCCAGTGCCACGGCTCGAACACATAGTTGACGAAGCCAAAGCGGCCGGCATTGGCGACCATCCAGCGATAGACATCCGACCGCGCCATGGCCTTGCGGTTGTCGTCGGCGCTGGAGTCCGGGCCAAAGCCCGGGGCGGCGGCGATATAGACATCCATGGCCAGGCCCGTGCGGTGGGCCGAGCAGATGGTGCGCGACACGCCCTGGCAGTTGTTGTCCCGCGCGCAGCGGGCGGCGTCGGCGTCCGGATCACGGAAGCCGGAGAAGATGGTCAGCACGCGCGGATCACGCACCACCCCGGCCGCCTTGGCCTCGGTCACCATCCGGCGATAGGCGTCCATCGCGCCCTGCCGCAGCTGGATGGTCTTGCCGCCGTAGCTTTCCTGCGCCGTGGCGGTGGCCAGGGTCGAGACCGGCGGCGCGCCGGGGCAGATGCCCTCGCCATTGACCTTCACGAACGGCCGGGCCCGATGCCAGCGCACCAGCATCACCTTGAAGGTCTCCGGATCGAAGGTGCCCGTGGTCTTTAATCCATGCCCGCCCTGCCAGCGCGCCAGGGCGGCGGCGAAGCGGTTGGAGCCCGGGGCGCAAGCGGTCTGGATTTCGTGGGCGACGTGCGGGGCGTAGATCTCCCACCCCGTCTCCTCGCGCCCGAACGGTTGCCAGGTCAGGGTGGTCAGGGAGGCGGCGTTGACCGGCGCGGCGCTGACCGAGGCTCCGCCCGCGTCACAGTCCTCGGGCGTCGCGCCGGCGGGGGTGGGCGTGAAGGTCTGGCTCGACGGCGGGTCGTTGGACGGCAGATAGGTCGGCGGCTCGTATTCGACGGGCTCGCGCGGCGCCGAGGCCGACGGCGGCGGCAAGGCGGGCGCGGGACCTCTGCCCCCCAAGCCATTGGGCCACATCACCCACACGAAGAACGCCGCGACGAGCACGGCCAGCACCCCCACCACCCAGATCAGCCGACGCAGGATCTTCAAACAGGGCTCCTCGGCCCCGCATGAGGCCAGCAGTGGAACTTCGCCATGGCTGAAGGTTTGAGAGGGGCAAGGCGTTCCCGCCTCGGAGTTGTTACATGCCCTCGCCCCTGCGTCCCGTCATCCTGTTGCTCGGCTGCATGATGGCCACGGCGGCCTGCTCGGACCCCGCGCCCCAGACCAAGCCCCCCGCCGCCGCCAAGCCCACCCCACCCGCGCCCGCGCCGCAGACCCCGCCGCCCCTAGTCGCCGCGCCGCCCGCTCCCGCGCCCGCCGCGCCTTCGCCGATGGCGACGGCCGTGAACACCGCCGCCTTCGATCCGGCCGCCACGACGCCCGAGGCCAAGAAGGCCTATCTGACCCGCGCCCAGGTGCTGCTGGACCGCGCCCACTTCTCGCCCGGCGTGATCGACGGCCAGGAGGGCGGCAACCTGACCCTTGCGATCAGCGCCTTCCAGGAGGCCCACCGCCTGACCGTCGATGGCAAACTGAGCCCCGCCGTCTGGGACGCTCTGGCCGCCGACAGCGCCCCGGCCGTCACCGACTACGTCATCACCGCCGAGGATGTCGCCGGGCCCTTCCAGCCCGACATCCCCAAGGACGACTACGAGGCGATGGCTAAGCTGCCGGCCCTATCCTACGGCACGCCGCTGGAGGCCCTGGCCGAGAAGTTCCACATGGACGAGCCCCTGCTGCAGGCCCTGAACCCCGGCGTCGACTTCTCAAAGGCCGGGACCACGATCATCGTCGCGGCGCTGGGCGGCGAAGGCCTGGACGGCAAGGTGACCCGCATCGAGATCGACAACGCCAAGGGCACGCTGAAAGCCTATGCCGACGGCGACAAGCTGCTGGCGGTCTATCCGGCCACGGTGGGCAGCACCGAGCGCCCGGCCCCGGTCGGCGAATGGGCGGTCAACACCGTCGCCCCCCGCCCGACCTACACCTACGACCCCTCGCGCCTGACCTTCGGCAAGGTGAAGGGCAAGCTGACCATCAAGGCCGGGCCGAACAATCCGGTGGGCTCCACCTGGATCGACCTGACCAAGGACACCTACGGCATCCACGGCACGCCGGATCCGAAGCTGGTCAACAAGCGGGCGTCACACGGCTGCGTGCGGCTGACGAACTGGGACGCGGCGGAACTGGGCGCGGCGGTGGTGAAGGGGGCGAAGGTGGTGTTCGAGGGCAAGCCGGTGCGGTGATCACTTGCCCCCTACGGACCGCTTCGCGGTCGTCTTCCCCCACGGGGGGAAGAGGTTAGTCGCCGGCGCGGAGCGAGAGCCTCCGCCCCCTATGGGGGCGGACAGATCGCGAAGCGGTCAGGTGGGGGCAAGTGAGTGCGTTACAGCGCCACCCTCAGCCCCACCCGCACCACGCGCGGCGC
>FTJN01000995.1_pt2 | contig 46202 bp, 49 predicted proteins | sample 1658361 | NCBI WGS metagenome assembly FTJN01 (sample SAMEA3914819, study PRJEB12502) | metagenome | biome: forest; material: soil | place: Canada | collected 2010-06-26 | depth 0.3 m
GTCGCCGAACTGCGCGCCGCGGGCGCGCCGTTGACGGCGCCCGGGCCCACGCTCGCGGCCGCCGCGGCGACCGCTTCGGCGCCGGCCTCGGCCGCCAGCGCGCGCTAGCCCGAGCCACGTCATTCCGCGCGCAGTCGCGGAATCCACGCTTCGAGGCAGCGTCGTTCGCCAGCGTGGATCCTGCGACTTCGCGCAGGATGACCTCGTTGGGCGGCGCGGTGGCCGAACGCCGCCACCTCGCCGGGCGGCCAGGCGCCGTCGTCGCGCCGGCGCCGGATCACTTCAGCTCAGCGCTGTAGTTGGACGGTACCCACTGCCACGACTTGCCGGCTGTACGCAGGTGGCCCAGCCCCGGGAACTGCAGGTGCGCCGCGCCGACCAGCGCGCCGTCCCTGGCCGCCAGCTTGAACACCTTGTCGCGCGACGCCTCGGCGGCCTTGGCGTCGCTGTCGAACGAGATCGTGACGCCCGGATCGGCGAACTGCACCGCGGCCACGTGGATCAGGTCGCCGATGACCAGCAGGTGCTGGCCCCTGCTCTCGACCAGGTAGGACGTGTGGCCTGCCGTGTGGCCGACGCTGGCCAGCGTGCGGATGCCCGGCACCGGCTCGCCGTCGGCCTCGAACGGCTGGTACTTGCCCGCCGCCACGTACGGGTTGACCGAGGCCATCGCGCCCTGGAAGAACCCCTTCATGCCGTCGGGGGCCTTGTCGAGGCCGGCCTGCGAGAGCCAGAAGTCCGAGTCGCGCTTGTCGGCGTGCAGCGTGGCGTTGGGGAACACGCGCTGGCCGTTGGCCGACAGGCCGCCGACGTGGTCGGGATGCATGTGCGTGATGAAGATGTCGTCGACCTGTTCGGGCTGGTAGCCGGCCGCCTTCAGGCTCGCGAGCAGCTTGCCCAGCGTCGGGCCGAACAGCGAGCCGGCGCCGGCGTCGACCAGCACCAGCTTCGTGCCGGTGTTGACGAGGAAGGCGTTGACCGAGGTCTCGACCGGGCCCTTGACGAAGGCCCTGGCGAGCGCGGCGTCCGTCTTGGCGGCGGGCTCGGCCAGCAGCTTGGCCACGTCGAGATCGACGGTGCCGTCGCTCAGCGCGGTGATCTCGAAGTCGCCGAGCATCGCGCGGTAGAAGCCCGGGGCCTGCGTGCGCACCTGCGGCGCGGCGGCGACCGCGGCGGTCGGCGCCACCAGCGCGATGCTGCCGGCCGCGAGCGCGGCGGCCAGCGTGGTGCGTTGGAACAATCGTCGGAAAGCGTTCATGGAGGTCTCTCGTCGTCGGTGAAGTGGGTCGATGGGATGCATTGTTTTGTTTTGCGGAATGCAGAACAATCACCGACAACGCAAACCATCGTTGCGCATAACGCAACCGATTGTCATGATCGACGCCCTCAACAGCTTCCTCGCCGTCGCAGCCTCCAACAGCTTCTCGCAGGTGGCCAGGAGGCAGGCCGTGGCGGTGTCCTCCGTCACGCGCAAGATCGACTGGCTGGAGGCCGAGATCGGCGCGCGCCTGTTCCACCGCAGCTCGCGCCGCGTGATGCTCACCGACGCCGGCGAGCAGTTCCTGCCGCGCGCCCGCAACATCCTCGCCGAGATGGCCCAGGCCCGGGACGCGCTGGCGTCGATCGACGCCGACCCGCGCGGCCTGATGACCGTGACGGCGCCGACGATCTTCGGCCGCCGCCATCTCGCGCAGGCGGTGGCGAGCTTTCTGGAGCGCTACCCGATGATCGAGGTCGACCTGCACGTCAGCGACACGCTGGTCGATCTCGCCGAGCAGCGCGTGGACGTGGCGATCCGCATCGGCGTTCTCGCCGACTCCGACCTGGTCGCGACGCGCCTGGCAACGCTGCGCCCCCTGGTGTGCGCGAGCCCTGCGTACGTCGCGCGCCGCGGACGCCCGGCCACGCCCGAGGATCTCGTGGACCACGATTGCATCACCGTCGCCACGCCCGCGCTCGCCGGCCCGGCCTGGCGCTTCGCCGGCGTCCATCGCGGCGCCGCGCTGCCGGTGCGCGGCAAGCTGCGCACCGACGACAAGGACTGCGCGCTGCAGGCCGCGCTCGCAGGCATCGGCATCGCGCACCTGGCGAGCTGGGTGGTCAGCGAGGACATCGTCGCCGGCCGCCTCGTGGCGCTGTTTCCCGACGCGCGGTCCCCCGAACCCCGGTCGCTGCCCGCGATCCAGGCGGTGCGCATGCCGGGACGTTCCTACGAGGCCAAGGCGCGGCTGTTCATCGCGCACCTGCGCGAGGTGATCGGGGAGACGCCGTATTGGGACCTGGCGATCGATCGGGCGCACGCTGCCGCGCGCGCGGGTGTGCGCAGGCCGCGTGCGCGGGCGTGAGGCGCCGGCGCGCGATCGCGGCTGTCCGATGTGGAGGGCGAGCGCTTCGCGTCCGGTGCAACCGCCGGCGCGCAGCGTTGGGCCAGGCGCCGCGGGCCCGCCGCGTCACTCGGCCGTGGGCTGGAACCGCGCGTCGCCGAACTGCCACAGCATGAAGGCCCACTTGTCGGCCGCCTGCTCCTGGCGCTGGGTCTTGGTGGCGCCGATGCCGTGGCCGCCGGCGAACTCCAGGCGCAGCAGCACCGGCTTGCCGGACGTGGACGCGGCCTGCAGCCGCGCGGCCGTCTTCATCGATTGCCAGGCCGGCACGCGCGGGTCGTTGATGCCGTGCATCAGCAGCACGGCCGGATACTTCACGCCGTCCTCGACGTGGTGGTAGGCGTCCATCTCCAGCAGGCCGTTGAACTGCTGCTTGTCCTTGACGCTGCCGAACTCGGGGATGTTGGGAACGCCGTTGGACGAGGTCTCGAAACGCACGGTGTTGAGCACGCCCACCTCGGGCACGGCCGCGGCCCACAGGTCGGGACGCGCCGTCAGCGCGCGGCCCACGGTGATGCCGCCCGCGCTGGCGCCGTTGATCGCCATCGTCGCCGGCGACGTGAAGCCCTGCTTGACCAGGTACTCGCCGCAGGCGATCAGGTCCTTCCAGGAATTGGGCTTGGTCAGCTGCTTGCCGGCCAGGTGCCACTGCTCGCCGTAGATGCCGCCGCCGCGCACGTGGCAGGTGGCGCTGACGCCGCCCAGCTCGTACCAGGCCAGCAGGCGCGGGAGGTAGACCGGATCGTCCTCGCCGGCGTAGGCGCCGTAGGCCCCGTAGCCGTACAGCTCGGTCGGGTTGCGGCCATCGAGCTTCATGCCCTTGGGGTAGACGATGGACAGCGGCACCTCGAGCCCGTCGTAGCTCTTCACGAGGACTTCCTGCACCTCGAGCGAGGCCGGGGCGCCGAACGGGCCGGCGACCTGCAAGCCGGTGTCGGCGACCTGGTCGTCGGTGGCGCCGACGCGCCAGTACGACTGGTCGTGCGTCCACGAGTCGACGGTCACGAGCACGCCGGGCCGGCGCACGTCGCCGTCGACGATGGCCAGCGAACCGCCGACGGGCAGCTTCACCGCGACGGGCTGCGCGTCCTTCGTGTAGGCCACGCGATAGAGCCTGCCCGCGGTGCCATCGTGCGCCAGCACGTACAGCGCGTCCTTGGCGGCCACGACGTTGTCGACCACCTCGCGGCCCGGCGCGACCACCACGCGCGCGAGCGCCAGGTCGGGGTGCGCCATGCTGGTCTGCAACACCTTGAAGCGCGACGCGCTCTGGTGCGTCAGCACGTACAGGTCGTCGCCGTGCACCGCGAAGGCGGTGACCTCGGACTCGCGCCCGAACAGCTTGCGCCACTTGAGCTTCGGATCCGTCGCCTTGCCGATCGGCGCGGCGTACAGGTCGATCTCGTTCTCGACGCCGTTGGCCGGGATCGCGACCGCCCAGGGCGTGCCCACCAGGGGCTGGACGACGGGGAATTCCTCGGCCGCGATCTTCAGGTGGTCGCCGCTGCCGGCGGTCAGCACCGCGACGTCGGGCCCCTTGCCCGCCATGCGGTGGACGAAGGCCGAGGACTGCTTGTACTTCTCGGTCTCCGGCGCACCGGCGGGGAGGGCCCGCTGGCGCATGTAGACGAAGCCGCTGTCGTCCGGCAGCCAGTTGACGTAGCTGTAGTGCGCGCGAGCTATCGGGTCGATCAGCTCCTTGCCGCTGGCCACGTCGATCACGTGGATCACCGCCTCCTCGCTGCCGCCGGCGGAGATGCCGTAGGCCACGCGCCGGCCGTCGTTGGACGGCTGGTAGAACTCGATCGCGTGCGGCACGCCGGTGGCCTTGGCGAGCGCCTCCGGATCGACGAGCAGGCGCTCCGCGCCCGCGAAGCCGTCGCGAACGTAGAGCTTTTGCTGATCCTCGTCGGCGCGCCGCTTCTCGTAGAACACCTTGCCGCCCGCGGCGAGCTTGACGCTGCGGGTGCGCGCGGGGTCGGACGACTCGAGCTCGCGGATGCGCGCCAGCAGCTTCGCTCGGCCCGGGATCGCGTCGAGCGTCGCGCGCGTGGCGTCGTCCTGCGCCTTCGCCCATTGCCGCACGTCGGGCGACGCCAGGTCCTCCATGTAGCGATAGCTGTCGGTGACGGTGGTGCCGAAATAGGCATCGCTGGCGGGCCTGACGGGCGCGGCCGGGGGTGCGGTCGCCGCGCCGTGCGCGAGGGCGCTGGCGCCGGCCAGGGCGGCGCAGATCATGCGCAGCGCCGGGATCGAACGAGGCATTGCAGAGTCTCTCAACGTTGTCGGAGGGCGGAGTATGCCTAGCTCCGGACGCCATCAACGTCAGCAATTACGCGCGGGCCGCGCCGTCGAGCACGGCTCGTCAGATGGCGGCGTAGGCGCCGGGGCCGTCCGGCCAGGGTGTCAATACCTCGAATCCGTCATGCGTGACCGCCACCATGTGCTCCCACTGGGCCGACAGCGAATGGTCGCGCGTGACCACGGTCCAGCCGTCGGCCAGCTCGCGCGTGCCCGGCTTGCCGGCGTTGACCATGGGCTCGATCGTGAACACCATGCCCTCCTGCAGGCGCAGCCCCTCGCCGCGGCGGCCGAAGTGGCACACCTGGGGATCGTCGTGGTAGATCTGGCCGATGCCGTGGCCGCAGTAGTCGCGCACGATGCTGAAGCCCGCCTTCTCGGCCACGTTCTGGATCGCGGCGCCGACGTCGCCCAGCGTCGCGCCGGGGCGCACCTCGCGGATGCCCGCGCGCATCGCCTCGTAGGTGGTGTCGACCAGGCGCTTCGCGAGCACGCCGGGCGTGCCGACGTAGTACATGCGGCTCGTGTCGCCGTACCAGCCGTCCTTGACGACCGCCACGTCGATGTTGACGATGTCGCCGTCCTTCAACTTCTTGTCGCCGGGGATGCCGTGGCACACCACGTGGTTGACCGACGTGCAAAGCGTCTTCGGGTACCCGTGGTAGCCGATGTTGGCGGGCGTGGCCTTCTGCACCTCGACGATGTGGTCGCGGCACAGCCGGTCGAGTTCGTCGGTGGTGGCCCCGGCCTTCACGTGCGGCGCGATCATGCGCAGCACGTCGGCGGCGAGCGCGCCCGCGGCGCGCGCCATCGCGATCTCGGCGGGCGTCTTGATCATGCTGGCGCCGCGCTTCATCGGGCCGCCTTGCGGATGGCCTTGCTCGCGGTCACCGAGGCCGCCTTGGCCACCTCCGGCCGGACGAACGACAGCTCGGCCGCGCCCGTGCGCGCCGAGCGCAGCATCAGCTGGCAGATGTCGCCGTAGGTCAGCTCGGGGTGCAGCTCGGACAGCATGCCCACGCGCAGCCAGTGCTCGGCCTGCGCGTTGATCGAACGGCTCAGCGCGTCGCTCGCGTCGCGCAGGTTGTCGTGCATCAGGTCTGAAATCTTGACGATGCCCATGGCAGCGCTCCTTATACGATCCATATATGGAACGTATATTACATCAAGCGCCTGCGCCACGGCTGCGCGTCAGGATCGCAGCACTTCCGCCGGGCGCACCGTCAGGTACAGCGGCACCGGGGTGCGCACCCCGCGGATCACCTTCAGCACGCAGTCGCGATTGACGCGGCTGGCGTCCAGCGTCTGGTGCAAGGCGTCGACGCTGGCGATGGACACGCCGTCCAGGCCGACGATGACGTCGCCCTCCTTGACGCCCACGCGCGCCGCCGGGCTCTCCGGCTCGACGTTCATCACGCGCACGCCGCTCGCGTTCGGCAGCTCGTAGGCGAGCACGACGCGCCGGTGCAGCTCCTGGGTCTGGCCGGCCACGCCGAGATAGCCGCGGCGCACGCGCCCGTGCTGCAGCAACTGCGGGATCACCCAGCCGGCGATGTCCACCGCCACCGCGAAGCAGATCGCCTGCGCGCCGCGGATGATGGCCGTGTTGATGCCGATGACGTCGCCGTTCGAATCGAGCAGCGGGCCGCCCGAATTGCCCGGGTTCAACGCGGCGTCGGTCTGGATCACGTCGGGGATCAGGCGGCCGGTGCTGGTGCGCATGCTGCGTCCCAGCGCGCTGACGATGCCCGCGGTGACGGTGTGCTCGAAGCCCAGCGGGTTGCCGATCGCGATCGCGATCTGGCCGCGCTTCAGGCCAGCCGAGCGCCCGAGCGGCGCATGCGCCAGCGACCCCTTGGACAGGCCGTCGATGCTCAGCACGGCCAGGTCGGTGTCGGGATCGTCGCCGACCCAGCGCGCGTCGAACTCGCGCCCGTCGGCCAGCGAGACCTGGTGGCGCAGGTCCGGCCGCGCCGCCGCCGGCGCCTTGCCGGCGCGCACCACGTGCGAGTTGGTCAGCACGTAGCCGTCCGGCGTGAACAGGAATCCCGAGCCGCCGCCGAGCGGCTCGCCGGATTTGTCGTCCGACTTGCCCGCGCCCCGCAGGCGCACCGCGGCCACGCTGGGCCCGACGCGCTCGACCACCTCGCTCACCGTGCGCGAGTAGGCGTCCTGCAGGAAGGCATCGTTGGCACCCATGTCGTTCTCCTTCGAGTTCGCAAGTGGGTGGCGGCCGCGCCGATTTCAAGAGCCGTCGCGCAACGCCACGCGAAGGCCGGGACGGCGTTGGAGGAGCATGGCCATGAATTGCCGCCAGCCGGTTGAATACCTATCATTCATGACTCGGTGTTTCGACTGGAGGAACAATCGTGGACCGGATCGACGCGATGAAGGTGTTCGTTGCGGCGCTCGCCGAGGGCAGCCTCGCGGGCGCCGGGCGCAAGCTCGGCAAGTCGCCGGCGGCTGTGAGCCGCGCCATCGCATTCCTCGAGCAGCACGTCGGCGCCGAGCTGCTGCATCGCACGACGCGTTCGATCAAGCTGAGCGAGGCCGGGGAGCGCTACGCGGTGGCCTGCCGCCGCATCCTCACCGACCTGGAGGAAGCCGACATGACGGCCGCCGGCGAGCGCTCGGCCCCGCGCGGCACGCTCACCGTGACCGCCCCGGTGGCCGCGGGCGAGACGCTGCTGCGCCCCCTCCTCGACGACTTCATGGATCGCTTCCCGGAAGTCTCCGTACGCCTGCACATGCTGGACCGGCCGGCCAACCTGATCGACGAGGGCATCGACGTGGCGCTGCGCATCGCCCACCTGGCCGACTCCACGCTGGTGGCGCTGCGCGTGGGCGAGGTGCGGCGCGTGGTGGCCGCGTCGCCGCGCTACCTGGCGCGCCATCGCCGGCTCGCGACACCCGCCGACCTGGTCGACCACGAGATCATCGCGATGACCCATTTCGGCCTCGATTCGTGGAGCTTCCCGCCGGTGGACGGCTCGACGATCCCGCGCACCGTGCAGTTCGCGCCGCGCTTCGTGGCCAACAGCATCCGCGCGGCCGTGGCGTCCGCGGTGCAGGGACGCGGCGTCACGCGCATGTTCTCGTACCACGTGGCCGAGGCCGTGGCGGCCGGAACGCTGCGCATCGTGCTGGCCGACGACGAGTACCCGCCGCTGCCGGTGCACCTGGTCTCGCCGCACGGCCGCCTGTCGGTGCCCAAGGTGCGCGCCTTCGTCGATCACGCGCTGCCGCGCCTGCGCGACGGATTCGAGCGCCTCGCGCGCGACTGCGTCGCGCCACCCGCCCCGAAGGCGCGAGCCCGGAAGACCTGATTCAACCGATTCCCGGAAGAGTGATTGCCTGTCAGCAGGTATTCACTCTTCGACCGCACGACTCTAGATTTCGTTCCATGCCGACGGCGCAATTCCGCAGCCGTCGCGAACCGGAAGGAAATCGTCATGAGCACCCAACACAACACCCAGCGCAAGGTCGCCGTCGTCACCGGCGCCTCCAGCGGCATCGGCTTCGGCATCGCGAAGGCGCTGCTCGACGCGGGATGGAGCGTCGTGGGCAACGCCCGCACGCCGGAACGCCTCGACGCCGCCGCGTCGCAACTCCTCGCGGGCGACCGCTTCGTCGGCGTGGCCGGCGACATCGCGCGGCCCGAGACTGCGCAACACGTGTTCGAGCGCGCCGTCGCCGAGTTCGGCCACGTCGACCTGCTGGTCAACAACGCCGGCATCTTCCTGGCCAAGCCGTTCGTCGACTTCACGCCAGCCGAGATCGACGAACAGTTCGCGACCAACGCGAAGGGCGTGATCTTCGCGTCGCAGGAGGCCGCGCGCCACATGATCCCGCGCAAGACCGGCAACATCGTCAACATCACGGCGGCGCTCGCGGTGCAACCGCTCGCCACCGTGCCCGCCTTCCTCGCGGTGTTGCTCAAGGGCGGTCTCAACCAGGCGACGCGCGCGCTGGCGCTCGAACTGGCGCCGCACGGCATCCGCGTCAACGCCGTCGCGCCCGGGATCATCGACAGCCCACTGCACACGGCCGATTCGCACGAGTTCCTGAAGACGCTGCAGCCGGCGCACCGCCTGGGAACGGTGTCCGAGATCGCCGACGCGGTGCTGTACCTGGCCAACGCGGCGTTCACCAACGGCGTGGTGCTGCCGGTCGACGGCGGCTCGACGGCCGGCCAGTTCCACTGATCGCGGGGAGTTCGCCATGCCCTACGTCAATGTGCGCATCACCCGCGACGGCGTCACGCGCGAGCAGAAGGCGCAGGTGATCGCCGAGATCACCGAGACCCTGCAACGCGTGCTCGACAAGCGGCCCGAACTGACCCATGTCGTCATCGACGAGATCGACACGGACAACTGGGGCGTGGCGGGCGAATCCACGACCGTGCTGCGGGCCCGGGAGCCATGACTGCCCAGACCCGGTTCGACCGCCATCCACGCGTGCGCCTGCTGGACGGGCCGACGCCGATCCAGCGCCTGCGCCGCGTGGAGGCGGCGCTCGGGCCGGGCCTGAACGGCACGCGCCTGTTCGTCAAGCGCGACGACCTCACCGGTCTCGGCGGCGGCGGCAGCAAGCTGCGCAAGCTCGAGTTCCTGTTCGGCGAGGCGCTGGCCCGCGGCGCCGACACCGTCGTCGCCACCGGTCCGCGCCAATCCAACAGCGTGCGCCTCGTGGCGGCGGCCGCCGCGCGCCTGGGGCTGCGCTGCGAAGTCGGACTGCGCCCGCTGTCCGCGGACGACGGCGCCGCGTATCGCCAGAACGGCAACGTGCTGCTGGATGGCCTGTTCGGCGCCGTCGTGCACGAGCTGCCCGGCGCCGAGGCCGCCGCCAGGTTCGGCCTCGAGCGCGAGTCGGCGCTCGCCGGGCATGGACGCGTCGCGTTCGTGATGCCGCCCGGCGCGAGTTCGCCGGTCGCCAGCCTCGGCTACGCGGAATGCGCGCTCGAGATCGCCGACCAGGAGCATGCGCTGGGCCTGCGCTTCGACCGCGTCGTCGTGCCCAACGGCAGCGCCGCCACGCAAGCCGGGCTGGTGGCCGGCTTCGGGCTGCTGGAGCGCCGCTCGCTGGTCCACGGCTTCTCGGTGCTGGCGCCGGTGGCGCAGGCGCACCACGCGACGCTGGAACTGGCGCGCGCGGCCTGGGCCCTGCTGGAAGGCGACGGCGAGCTGGAGGCCGACGACGTCGTCGTCAGCGACGCGCATCGGGGCACCGGCTACGGTCGGGTGACGCCCGAGGCGGTCGGCGCGCTGCGCTTTCTCGCCGCGCAGGAAGGGCTGCTGCTCGACCCCGTCTATTCGGCCAAGGCCTTCGCGGGCCTGCTCTGCCAGGCCCGCCGCGGAGAACTCGGCGCCCACGCCAACGTGCTGTTCGTGATGACCGGGGGCACGCCCGCCCTGTTCGCCTACCGCGACGAGCTGGCCTGCCTCCCGATGAAGGCAGCGCGCCGGTAATCCTGCACCGATCTCGCGATTGCCTGCACCCATGCGGTGCCGCCCGAGATCACAATCCGGCGATGCGCCCCGACGTCGTCCTCCCGCCGATCCGCGATCGAGCGCTGCTCGCGGCCACCGTCGTCGTGGTGCTGCTCACCTGGGCGGCAGTCGCGTTCGCGAGCTGGCGCGGGCGCGAGGACGCGATCGACGACTGGCGCTTCTTCCTGGCCAACATGTCGGAGATGGCTGCGCAGCATGCCGACCAGACGCTGGCCGCCGCCGACGGCGTGCTGGAGCGCGTGGTCGACGACGTCAACAAGACGGCGCCGGTCGACGGCCCCGACTTCGTCGCCAAGGGCGGTTCGCGCGAGATGCACGAGCTGCTGCGCCGCCGCCAGAGCGACCTGCCGCAGATCGGCGTGGTCTCGTTGCTGACGACGTCCGGCCGCCTGATCAACTTCTCGCGCACCTTCCCCACGCCGCCGGTCGACCTGGCCGATCGCGACTACCTGAAGGCGCACCTCGAGTCCGACGCGCTGGCGGTGTACCTGTCCGCGCCCGTCAAGAACCGCGGCAACGGCCGCTGGACGTTCTACCTCGCGCGCAAGGTGCGCGCGGTCGACGGCCACCTGGTGGGCATCGCCCTGGTGGGCATCGAGTGCGAGTACTTCCAGCGCTTCTACGAGTCCATCGATTCCGTGCGCGAAGGGGTCACGGTGCTCCTGTTGCGGCGCGACGGCCTGCTGCTGGCGCGCCAGCCGCCGATCGAGGCGTTCGTCGGCAAGAGCTTCGCGCAGGGCCCGGTCTTCAAGGTGCTGAATCCGCCCGACGGCATGATCCCGCGCACCGCGTTCATCGGCGGCCCGCGCGTGGTCGATCCCTCGGACACGCGCCGGCGCCTCGTCGCGCCGACGCTGTCGCACGTCTATCCCACGGTCGTCGCGATCCTCGTGACCGAGGACCTCATCCTGGCGCATTGGCATCGCACCACGCTGGCCTTGATCGCCATGTCGCTCGCGTTCGACGCCGTGCTGGTCGCGCTCGCCGTGTGGACCGCGCGCCTGCTCCGCCGCCGGCGCGACATCCTGCAGCAGCTCAAGACCGCGCTCGTGGCCGCCGACGCCGCCAGCCAGGCCAAGAGCTCGTTCCTGGCCAACATGAGCCACGAGATCCGCACGCCCATGAACGGCATCCTCGGCATGACCGAGCTGCTGCTGCAGACGTCGCTGGAGCCGCGCCAGCGCGAGCTCGCCGCGGCCGCCTACGCGTCGGGGCAGACGATGCTGCACGTGCTCAACGACGTGCTCGACGTCTCCAAGATCGAGGCCGGCAAGGTGGTGCTGGAGCAGGTGGACTTCGACCTCGGGCACCTGCTCGACGACGAGCTCGCCCTGTTCCGCGCCACCGCCGCCGCCACCGGCCTGAAGCTCGAGGGCGAATTCGATCCGACGCTCCCGCGCCGCGTCAACGGCGACCCGACGCGCCTGCGCCAGATCCTCACCAACCTGTTGAACAACGCCGTCAAGTTCACCGAGCGCGGCGGCCACGTGGTGCTCTCGGCGCAGCGCCTCGGCGCGGACGCCGGACAAGCCGGCACGCACCGCCTCGCCTTCGAGGTGCGCGACAGCGGCATCGGCATCAGCGAGGCGGCGCAGGATCGGCTGTTCAAGCCGTTCACGCAGGCCGACGAATCGACGACGCGCCGGTTCGGCGGCACGGGCCTGGGTCTGGCGATCAGCAAGGAACTCGTCGCCTTGATGGGCGGCACGCTCTCCGTGGTCAGCACGCCCGGCGCCGGATCGACCTTCCGCGTCGAGCTCACGCTGGTCGCCGCGCAGGCCGTGGCCAAGGACGCGGACCGCCCGTCCGCGGCCGGCTCCGGCGACCAGCGCCTGGCCGGCCTGCACCTGCTCGTGGCCGAGGACAACCCGGTCAACCTGCAGGTGGCGGTCGCGATGCTCGAGGGCATGGGCGCGCGCGTGGACTGCGCGCTCGACGGCGCCCAGGCCGTCGCCCAGGTCCGCAACGGCCACTTCGACGCCCTGCTGCTCGATTGCCAGATGCCCGCGATGGACGGCTACGAAGCCGCGCGGCGCATCCGCGCCGAAGGAGCGCGTCGCCTGCCCATCATCGCGGTCACGGCCAACGCGATGTCCGCCGACCGCGACCTGTGCCTGGCCGCCGGCATGAACGACCACCTGGCCAAGCCGCTCGCGCGGGAAGCGCTCGCGGCGATGGTGCTGAAGTGGACGCGGCCGCCGGACGGCGTGCGCTGAAGATCCTGGTCAGGCTGCGGGCTGCGGTGCGTCTCCACCTGCCATCGGACAGCGTCGAGTCTCCGGGGATCGAGGTCAGGCTCCCCCTCCGTCCGCGATCAGCGGCATCGCGATCGCCATCGATGTGGCGCGGACGCAGGCGGTGCCAGACCCCTCGGGACCACGCTGCTCGGGACCCGTCCCTTTCGGACCGTGCACGCCGACGTCGCTTCGCGCGCCATGTCTCGAGGGGTCTGGCATGTTCTCGAATCGCGCAGATGGCGTCCACCGGGTGCGCCAACGCCATCGCGATCCGAGAACGTGCCTGACCTCGATCCCCTGGGTCGATGCGTCTCCACCTGCCGTTGGACAGCGTCGAGTCGACCCCGTTCAGCCCGGCGCCGGCGAATCGCGATGGCGTTCGAACAACAGGCGGTCGAACCACCGGCCGCCCAGCTCGAAGCTGCGGCGCGAGTGTCCGAACTGGCGAAAGCCGTTGCGCTCCAGCACGCGCACCGACCCCTTGTTCTCCGGCCGGGCCACCGCCTCGACACGCGTCAGGCCCAGCGGGCCGAAGGCCTGCGCCAGGCACAGCGCCACGGCCTGCGACGCGAGGCCGCGGCCGGCGTCGCGCTCGCCGATGCGATAGCCGAGATCGGCACACTGGAAGTGCGTGCGCCGCACCGAGGTGAGGTTCACGCGGCCCACGATGCGCTCGTCCTCGACGACCAGGTACTGGAACGCCTGGTCCTTCGCCCGCGCGGCCTCGGCCGCGGCGATGGCCGCCTCGACGCCGTGCGCGTTGTAGAAGGACGGGTCGCGCGCGTTGATCCAGCGTTCGAAGAACGCGCGGTGCTCGACTTCGAATTGCAGCAGCGCGGCGGCGTCGTCGCCCGTCACCGGGCGGATCCGCAAGCCGGCAGTCACGCTGGCGGACGCGCTCAAGCCGCCGCGCCGAAGTGGCCCGCCTTCGCGTGTTCGACCAGCTGGTCGAGCGCCTTGCCCCAGCCGGCGTGGAAGCCCATCTGTTCGTGGGCCTGGCGCCCCGGCACGTCGCCATGGCGCACGAGCGCGGTGTACTTCGTGCCGCCCGCCACGTCCTCCAACCCGATGATGGCCGTCATCAGGAACGGATGCACGGTGGCCACGTCCTTGGCCAGTGGCCGGAAGCCCGGGCCCAGCGCACCGGTCCACACCAGCAGTTCCTGGTCGACCACCTGCAGGAAGCAGCCGGTGTTCGTGAAGCCCGGGCCTTCGGGCCCCTGCAGCGTCGTCTGGAACTGGCCGCCGGGCCGCAGGTCGATCTTGCAGTCGGTGGTCTTCCACGGCAGCGGGCAGAACCACTTCACCAGGTGCTCGGGCTGCGTCCACGCGGCCCAGACGAGGCGACGCGGCACGTCGACGACACGCTCGAGCACCAGGTCAAGTTCGGGATCGGCGATCAGTTGGGAACGAGGCATCGTGGGCTCCAATGTCAGGCGCTGTGACCAGGCCGGCAGTCTAACGCCAGGCCCCTGTCACGGCCTGCCGCCGCCGGCGCACCACCGCGGCGAACTTGGGCATACTGCGGCCGAACTTCCTCGAGGATCCATCGTGGCCAATCCCTTCACCGCCGGCGCCATCGTCTACGCCAAGGACATCCAGCGCCTGGCCCGGTTCTACGCCGCCGTGGCGGACCTGGAGATCGTCCACGAGGTCGCCGACCACGTGGTGCTCGAGTCCGAGACCTACGAGCTGGTGGTCGTCGCCATCCCTGCCGCCATCGCGGCGCGCATCGTCATCACGTCGCCGCCGGAGCGGCGCGAGAACACGGCATTCAAGCTGAGCTTCCGGGTCGACAGCCTGGCCGCGGCCCGCGCGACCGCCAATGACCTGGGCGGCGAACTCAATGCGCCGGCCAAGGAATGGAGCTTCCAGGGCATGCGCGTGTGCGACGGCTGCGATCCCGAGGGCAACATGATCCAGGTGCGCGAGGCGGAGCCGGAGCCTTCGGAAGAAGCCGCCTGAGGCGGACCCGGCCCTGCGCTACCGCGCCTGGCTCCTGAGCTCCTGCGCCTTCGCCCGGCTGACGGGCAGCACCGACCCGTCGAGCAATTGCGCCACCAGGCCGCCGCCGTCCTGGCGCCTGAACGACTCGACGAAGTCGAGATTGACGATGTGCGTGCGGTGGATCCGCGAGAAGCGCCGCGGATCCAGCCGCTGCTCGAGCCGGTTCAAGGACACGTGCACCAGGTGGTTCGCGGCGCCCGCATGCACCCCGACATAGTCGCCGAGCGCCTCGAACCAGGCGATCGTGTCGACCGCCACGGGCACGATCGCCCGTCCACTGCGCACGAAGATGCGGCTGATGGGGCCTGGGCTCAGGGCTTCGCCCAGGCGGTCGAACGCGGGCGGCGCGGGCTCGCCGAAGGCGGCGCGCAGGCGGTCGAGCGCCGCGCCGAGACGCTCCGGCCCGAAGGGCTTGAGCAGATAGTCCAGCGCGCCCAGTTCGAACGCCGTGATGGCGTGCTCGGCGTAGGCGGTGGTGAACACGACCAGCGGGCGGTGCGCCAGCCGCCTGACGATCTCGGTGCCGAGCAGGCCGGGCATCTGGACGTCGAGGAAGACGAGGTCGGGGCGCAAGCGGTCGATCGCCTCGAGCGCGGCGTCCCCGTCGGCCGCCTCGCCGATGCAGGCGATCCACTCGACCTCCGCCAGCAGGTGGCGCAGCCCGGCGCGCGCGACGGGCTCGTCGTCCGCGATGAACGCGGTGACGCGCGGGGCCTCATCCATCGAGGTCGTCATCGAGTTCCTCCGCCGCCGCGCCGGTGCGTTGCGGCACGCGCAACCGCGCCGTGAAACCGGCGCCCGGCTCGCTGGAAAGCGCCAGGGCCGACTCGCTGCCGTGCAGCCATTTCAACTGCTCGCGCAGGCGCCGCAATCCGGTGCCGGTGCCGTGCGCGATCGCCGCGACGTCCGTGCCCGGTCCGTCGTCGCGGACGACCAGCACGAGCGCGCCGTCCTCGACGCGCGCCGTGATCGCCAGCGTGGTCGGCGCCACCCGCGGCGCGGCCGCATGGCGGACGGCGTTCTCCACCAGCGTCTGCAGCGCGAAGGACGGCAGCCGGCAGGCCAGCGCCGCGGGAGCTAGCGCCTCGCTCACCCGCAGGCGGTCGCCGAAGCGGATGCGCTCGATCTCGAGGTAGTCGCGCACGAACGCCCACTCGCGCGCCAGCGTCACGTTGTCGCGCGGCTCGGCGACGGCGCGGCGCAGGACGTCGGCGAGCAGTTCGGCGGCGCGGCTCGCGCCGCGCGGATCGACCGGAATCAGGTGGACCACCGTGTGCAGCGCGTTGAACAGGAAGTGCGGATGGATCTGGCCGCGCAGCGCCGCCAGTTGGCCGCGCGCCTCGAGCGCCGCCAGTTCCGACGCCCGGGCCGCGGACCGGCTCGCATAGGCGACCGCCGCGACCATCAGGTAGAACCAGGCGCCCGTCACGAGAAACGGCCCGAAGCCGGGCCCGACGACGAAGACGATCCGCCCCTTCAGCAGGCTCTCGATCGCGCTGTACGAAACCATGCAGCCGAAGGCGTAGGCCGTCAAGGCGACGGCGTGGCGCGCGACGAAGGCCAGGCGCATCGGGGCGGGCCAGGGATGGCGGACCGCGAAGCGGTGCACGAACACGCCCAGCACGGCCGCGCCGACGACCAGTTGCAGGCCCCGGGCCGCCGCGGCGCCCGGAGTTCCTCCATGCACGGCCACCATCGTCATCGTCGCCAGCGCCCACACCGGCACCCAGCCGATGGCGAGCTGCACCCAGATCCAGGCGCGGGGCGCCGTCGAAGCGGGGGTGGGTGGGCGTGTCGTCATGAGGCGCCGCATTGTGCGCTCGCGGCGCCCGCGCGTCAGCGCTGCGCCTTGGCCGCCACGCGCCTGGCGGTGATGGTGATCGCGCCCTCGTCCCAGGTCGCCCCGTTGTCGTAGGAGCGATCCTGGCGCATCGCGAAGTGATCCGCGGTGATCTCGCAGAAGCGCGTGCGCGACTGGTACGCCTTGCCGTCGGAGGTGGTGCCGCTGCCGCTGACGTGCATCTCGCCGCCTTGCCACGACGCCGTCGCGGCGCTGAAGCGCGCGCCGTAGACGTCCAGCGATTCGATGGACCAGCGGCGCGCCTTGGCGTCGAACACGCGCAGCGCGCGGCCCAGGGCGACGGGATTGCCGCCGCCATCGACCAGGCGCAGCTCGTCGTCGACGCCGAAGCCGTCGAACGCCCGCCAGGCCTTCCAGGATCCGAGCAGATGCGGCGTGCCGTGGATCATCGCGACGAGGCCGCTGACCTTGGGCGTGGCCTCGATGTCCCATTGGCCGATCAGGAAGTCGAACTGCGCGACCTCGGCCGGCGCGACGGGCGCGCCGCCGTGCTGCGCATGGCTGCCGGCAGTGCAGGCGAGCAGCGCGAACGCGGCGACGAGAGGACGGAGACGGGTCATGGCGCGGGCCTTGGCGAAGTGGGGATGAGCGTGAGCATGCCGCGGGCCGGCCCGCGCGGGGGCGCGGTTTCGCCGAACTGCGCGGCGAGGCCGTCCAACGGTCGCCCCGGCGCGCGGCGCGCCGCCTACAGTTTCTCCACCCCACCAACCGAAGCCGACCCGCCATGATCCAGAACACGATCCACGCCGTCGAGATGCGCGGCGCCAGCAAGTCGTACCCGGGGCCGCAAGGCGGCTTCGCGGCGCTGAGCGGACTCGACCTGCGCATCGCCCGCGGAGAGTTCGTCACCGTCGTCGGTGCGTCGGGCAGCGGCAAGTCGACGCTGCTGAACCTGCTCGCCGGCATCGACCGCGCCAGCAGCGGCGACGTCATCGTCGGCGGCACGTCGCTGCAAGGCCTGAGCGAACGCGAGTTGTCGGCGTGGCGCGGCCGCGAGCTCGGCATCGTCTTCCAGTTCTTCCAGCTGATGCCCACGTTGACCGCGGTGGAGAACGTCATGCTGCCGATGGACCTGTGCCGGCGCTGGCCCGCGGCCGAACGGCGCGGGCGCGCGCAGGCCCTGCTCGCGCGCCTGGGCGTGGCCGACCAGGCCGACAAGTTCCCGGCGGCGTTGTCAGGCGGGCAACAGCAGCGCGTGGCCGTCGCGCGCGCCCTGGCCAACGCGCCAACGCTGCTCCTGGCCGACGAGCCGACGGGCAACCTCGACTCGCGCAATGCCGACGCGCTGCTGCAGATGCTCGCGGCGCTGGTGCGCGACGACGGACTGACGGTGGTGATGGTCACGCACGAGCGCGGCGCGCACGCGGTGGCGACGCGCACGATCACGCTGGCCGACGGCCGCGTCGTCGAGCCGGAGACCGACCGTGGGTGACACGTCCCTGCGCATGCTCTGGCGCGACATCGCACGCCATCGCGCCCGCAGCCTGCTGGTGGTGCTGGCCGTGACCATCGGCCTCGCCAGCGCGGGCGCCGTGCTGGACAGCTGGGCGCTGGTCCGCCGCGCGACCGAGGTCGGCTTTCGCGGCAGCCTGCCGGTGTCGGCGACGCTGGGCGTGGACCGCGTCGACGCCGCGCTGTTGGCCGAGGTGCGGCGCCTGCCCGGCGTCGCGGCCGCGCGGGGCCGCCGCGTCCTGGGGGGCAGCGTGCAGGGCCACGGGGCCTGGACGCCGGCCCAGGTCGTGGTGCTGGACGACTTCGCCGACACGTCGATGGCGCGCCTGCAACCCGATGCGGGACGCTGGCCGCCGATCGACGATTCGATCGCCGTCGAGCGCTCCTCCCTCGAGCTCGCCGCGGTGACCGTGGGCGAGCCCGTGATGCTGCGCATCGGCCGCGGCGAGCCGCACGCGCTGGCGTTGAGCGGCGTCGTGCGCGACGTCGGCGTGGCCCCGGGCTGGATGGAGCACGCCGTCACCTGCTACGCCACGCCGGCGACGCTCGCGCGCCTGGGCGTCCCCGCGGCGTTCGACGAACTGCAGCTTCGCGTGGCGGACGCGCGGGCGGATCGCGACGCCGTGCGGCGCATCGCCGCGACCGTCGCGGCGCAGGTCGCGCGCCGGGGCGGCCAGGTGCGGTTCGTCGACGTGCCCGAGCCGGGCGAACACGTGCACGCGGCGCAGATGGATTCGTTGCTGATGACCCAGGGCGCCTTCGGTCTGATGGCGCTGTTCGCCTGCGCGCTGCTGGTCGTCAACCTCTTCACCGCGATGCTGACGGGCCAGGCGCGCGAGATCGGCGTGCTCAAGGTGCTGGGGGCCCGCGGCGGCCGGATCGCCGCCATCTACCTGGGCCAGGCCCTCGTGCTGGGCGCTGCCGCCGCGTTGCTCGCGTTGCCGCTGGCCGTCGCCATCGGGCGCCTCGACGCGGGGTTCCGGGCGGAGATGCTCAACTTCCCCGTGGCCGGATTGCAGATCCCGGCGTGGACGATCGCCCTTCAGTTGGCGGTCGGCGCGCTGCTGCCCGTGCTCGCCGCGTCGGTGCCGGTGCGCCGCGCGTGCCGCCAGGGCGTCGGGGCCGCGCTGCGCGACATCGGCATCGTCGTCGACGGCCGGCCGCTCGCGGCGCGGCGCTGGCGCGCGCTGGGCGGCACGCCGCGCGGCGTGCTGCTGGCCATCGGCAACGCGTTCCGCCGGCGCGAACGCCTGGTGCTGACGCTGCTGGCCATCGCGCTCGGCGGCGCCGTGCACCTGGGCGCGGCCAACCTCCGGCAGGCGGTGATCGACTCGATGGACCTGCTGTTCTCGGCGCAGCACTTCGACGCCTCGCTGCGCCTGGCCGATCCGGGGCCGATCGCCGCGCTCGAGGCCGCCGCTCGGGCCGTTCCGGGCGTGGCGCACGCCGAGGCGTGGCGCAACCGGCACGCGACGATCGCGCGCGCCGGCGACGCGGTCGGCAGCGCCGTGACGCTGCTGGGCGTGCCCCCGACATCGACGCTGATGCAGCCGCACGCGGTGTCCGGGCGCTGGCTGCGCGAGGGAGATGGCCGCGCGCTGGTGATCAGCCGCGCGCTCCAGCGCCAGTGGCCCGAACTCGTGCAGGACGGCGAGGTGCGCATCGATCTCGACGGCGTCGTCACGCCCTGGCGCATCGTGGGCGTCGTCGACGCCGGCCCGGCGCCGCTCGCCTACGCGAACCGCGCGACCTTGAGCGCCGACGACGGGCTCGCCACCTCGGTGGTCGTCGCCACGCGCACACCCGGGCGATCCGCGTTGCTCGAGGCCATCCAGGCGCTGCGCGCGAATCTCGCCGACGACGGCATGGCGGTGGCCGAAAGCCAGACCACGGCCGAGGCCCGGGCCGTCGTCGAGGACCACCTGCTGATGGTGGTGCAGTTCCTGGGCGTGATGGGCACCGTGATGGTCGTGGTGGGCGCGGTGGGCCTGGCCTCCACGATGAGCCTGGCGGTGCTCGAGCGCACGCGCGAGATCGGCGTGCTGCGCGCGCTGGGCGCCGGCGACCTGCGCGTGCTGGGCATCGTGCAGGTCGAAGGCCTCACCATCGTGACCCTGGCCTGGCTGGTCTCCATCCCGTTGTCCGTGCCGATGAGCGTGCTGCTCGCGAACGCGTTCGGGCGCGTGATGTTCCCGCTGCCCACGCCCTGGTGGCCCCAGATGGCGACGTCGCTTCAATGGCTCGCCGTCATGGTGCCCACGGCGATCATGGCCTGCCTGTGGCCGGCCTGGCGTGCGATCCGGGTGACGGCTGCCGACGCGTTGAGCTACGAGTGAGGGCGCCGGCACCGGCTACCATGCCCGCCTCACCGCGCCACCGATCGACGGCGGCGCCTGGACAAAGGACATCCCATGAACATCCATCTCGGCCTCACCCCCCTCATCTCGATTCTTGCCGGCATCCTGATCCTCGTCATGCCCAAGCTGCTCAACTACATCGTCGCCTTCTACCTGATCGCGATCGGGCTGATCGGGATCCTGGGGGTCCACCAGCTGCACCTGGGTTGAATCCGGCTTCGTCCATGGACATCGCACGCGAATCGCCCGACCAGCCCGAGGTGATCGCCCTGATCGCCGAGCTGGACGCCTACCAGGACGCCCTCTACCCGCCGGAAAGCCGGCATGCCCTCGACCTCGAATCGCTGAAGCAGGACAACGTCCTGTTCCTCGTCGCGCGCGACCCCGCCGGTCGGGCCGTCGGCTGCGGTGCGGTCGTCCTCGATGGCACCGGCGGCGAGATCAAGCGCCTGTACGTGGCGCCAGCGTGCCGAGGCCAGGGCGTGGCCCGACACCTGCTTCGCGCGCTGGAAGCCGCTGCCTCGAACAGGGGGTGCCGGCGGCTCGAACTCGAAACCGGCCCGTTCCAGCCCGAGGCGCTGGGCCTCTACGCCTCGCTCGGCTACGAGCGGCGCGGGCCCTTCGGCCACTACACCGACGACCCGCTCAGCGTCTTCATGCACAAGACGCTCGCGGACTGAGTGCCATGCTTCTCCCCCGCCTGGCCATCGCGTCCTGCCTGATCGCGTTCGTCGCAGGATGTGGCACCGTGCGCGGCGATCCGCCCGTGGACGACGCGGCACGCCGCTGGCAGCGACTGGCGACGGAGGACATCGGCGCAGTGCACGAGGCGCTTGCAGCGGCTCATCCGGGGGCCATCGATCCGGAGAACCCCGGCTTTCGCGATTGGCTGGACGCCGGTCCCGCGAAGGCCATGGCCGACGTGCCGCGCATCCGAAGCTACGACGACATGCTGTCCGTTGTCCGGCTCTACACGGCCGGCTTCCACGATGGACATCTCGGCTACTCGGACGACACACGCCCGTCACCGGACATCGTCGTCGACGGATGGCATGTCTCGTCACGCGGCGGCACGGCGGTCGTCGACCACCTCGTACCGGCATGGCCATCGGCACTTCCGCCGATCGGCTCGCGGTGGCTTGGTTGCGACGGTCGCACGGCGTCCCGCCTGGTGGCCGAGGACATCGAACCCTTCACGCAGGCGCCCGTCGGCGAAGCCGGCCAGCGCATGCTGTGGGACGGTGCGACCCGTCCGCCCTTGAGCGACATGCGGTGGCGCAGCTGCAGGTTCCTGGACGCCGACGGCCGCGCGATGGACCTGCCGCAGGTGTGGAGAGGGGTGTCCTTCGAGCTCTTCGCCCAGCTGATGCGTGGGGGACAGTGGGCGCCGGCCCGCCACGACAACGCCGAACAACGCCTGCCCGATGGCACCTTGTGGATCCGGGCCGGAAACTTCCAGCCGTCCGCGGATCAGAACGTCGCGCTCGAGCACATGCTCGAAAGGCTGCGCGACGGGCCGACAGCCCGCCGCGTCGTGTTCGACGCGCGCGGCAACGGCGGTGGCGACAGCGGAATCGGTCAGCGCATCTTCGCGGCCGCGACGGGCGGCCTGGAGATGGACGACATCCGTCTGGACCAGACCGCCGTCACGAGCGCCTGGTGGCGCGTCTCCGACATCGCCCTCGCGGGCCTCGCCTGGCGCGAGTCCATGCTGGCCGAGCGAGGCGGCGAAGACGTCGAGCTTCGACTTGTCAAGCAGTTGCACGACGCCATGACGGCTGCGCAAGCCCAGGGTGAATCCTGGGTCCATCAACCGGGCAGCGACACGCCGCGCCTCACGCGGGAGGACATGGCGGCCCGGGGTGCGCACCTGCGACGGCCGATCGCCCAGGTCGCCTTGTTGACGGACGAGAACTGCGTCAGCGCCTGCCTGGACTTCGCCGACCTGATCCGGTCGATCCCTCGATCCGTGCATATCGGCACGACGACCGGCGCCGACACGGTCTACATCGACATCGGCAAGGTCCGGCTGCCGAGCGGCAACGCCCTGATCCTTCCGCTGAAGGTCTGGCGTCACCGCCTGCGCGGCAACAACGAGCCGCTGGTGCCCGACATTCCCCTCTCCTTCGATCGCGAGGACGAGGAGGCGATTCGACGCGACGTGCTCGAATCGCTCGATCGCCGCACGGCAACCACCCGCTAGCGGCAGCGCCCGGCCGCGGAACCCGGTCGCCTGGGTCCGCCCTCGCAGCGCCAGCGGCGATCGGTCCTGCCGGCAGCGGGCGCCCTCCCCCTAAAACCGGGCAAGGCCGCCCTTGTCTCGAATCGAGCCTCGCTTGCATCATCGCCAGCAGGTGGCGAGCGATGCGCCGACTCAGGGCGAGGTGGGCTGAGCGGCCGCTTCGGAGCGACCTGGCAAGGAGACGCCGATGCCGCGACAGACCATGGCCCAGGTTGGTTCACCTCTGCGCTTGCGCAGGGCCCTGCTCGCGGCACTCGTCTTCTGGGCGGCTTCGCCTTGCGTGCGAGCGGCGACCGAACCCGCGGCGGATGCAGCGTCCGCGCCGGCCGCGGCGAGCCATGTGCAGGGGGCGGCCCGGACGGCGCCGGCCCTCGAGAGCCTGCACTTCACGGTCGCCTGCGTCCAACTCGTGGAGACCTCCCGGTTTCCCTCGCTCCACGACTCCGGCCGGATCGTGACGCCCGCCACGAGTCCGGCGCTGTCGTGCCCGACCCGCAGCGGCACCGACATCCTCGTCGGCAAGGGCCAGGTCATCGCACTGCTCGATGCGACCCAGTACGACCAGGCCGTCGAGTCGGCGGCGGCGCAGAACTTGAAGGCGACGGACGGGCCCGAACTCATCCTGAACGGATTCCACCTCGGCAAGGGCGCCAAGCTCATCGCCGTCGAGCGAAGCAACGTCAAGGGCGCCGGCGGCATTCCGCAGTACGTCGCGCTGCGCTACCAACTCGTGCCGAACGACGATTCCGAGGATGCGTGGTCGACGCTCTACCAGGAAGTGGGGCTCCTGAACACCGCCCAGCTGAGGGTCGCCGTCGCCTGGAAGGACATGACCGTCTTCGCGTTCGATCCCCAAGGCAGCAAGTTGAAGATCGCGATCAGCGACGGGTGGACGCTGGCGCCCGCGTTCGGCATCTGCGTGCTCGTGCTGGCGTTCTACTGGTGGGCCATGTACCGGACGGACCTGTTCCGGACCTGCTCGGCGTTTCCCTGGTGGGAAGACGCGCGGCAGCTGCGAGTCGCCGTGATGAAGACCCTCCGGAAGAACAGCAAATGGAAGATGCAGGGATTCGAGCCGCCAGGAAAGCCTACCGCCGAGCGGGCCACGCCCGTCCAGGTGGCACCGGCGGACCTTGCCGTCGCCACGGCGCTTTCCCCGGCCCCGGGTGCGGGCGTTCCGGGCGTCGATCGGTTGTCGCCGCCGGTCGAGACCCGGCCGGGTCCGGTCGCCTCGAGCACGGTATCCGCAGCGGCGCAACCCGAAGGATCGGAGATCCTGCACGCGGGGATCGCGGGCGTCGATGCCCGAGACAACTTCAAGCTCTGCCCGAAAGTGCTCGAGCTCCTGCAGAACAGCGCCTGGGGCGGACCCAACTTCACCAACGACCAGGTCGCGGCCTGCATGGAACAGGCGAAGCTGGCGCTGGACGGCTATTTGCCGGATACGGAACTCAAGAAGAGCCAGACCATCATCGGCCTGTCGCTGCACCGCCGGCCCATCCCGGTGGTGCGCGCGACGTTCAGCCTGGTCGCGGTGCAGGTGGGAACCTGGGTCACGTTCGCCTGCCTGGCCGCGGTGTTCCTGTGGCTCGTCTACGGCCAGTGGCCCATGCTCAAGGGATCGATGCTGGTCCTCGTCACGATCAGCGCGGCCACCGCGACGGCGTCGTGGCTGGTCGATTCCAGCGCAAGGCAATTCAAGCCCTCCGTCAACCTGCTGAGGGACCTGACGGCCGGGACCGACAACGAGCAGCGGGTGCACCGATTCCAGGCGGTGATGGTCAACGCGCTCCTGCTGTTCATCGGCACCGCCTTCGTCGTCCAGCACCTGGCCTATCCGACCTTCGACCCGAGCTGGCTGGAGTTCCTCGGGCTCAGCGGCCTGCTGCAGACCGCCGGGAAAGGCTTGCTCGAGAAATCGACGCCCAAGTAAGGCCGACGTCGATCGCCGCGGTGCGGGCCGCGGCTCCGCGTGCAGGCTAGCCGCCCGCCTTCTTCACGTTGGCGAAGCCCTGCGTCTTGAGCAGCGCCATCACGCGATCCCGGTGATCGCCCTGCAGCTCCACGACCCCGTCCTTGGCCGTGCCGCCGACGCCGCACGCGGCCTTCAGCTTCTTGCCGAGCGCCGTCAACTCCGGCTCCGCCAGGCCCAGTCCGCGCACGACGGTGACGCCCTTGCCGCCGCGGCCCTTGGTCTCGAAGAACAGGCGCACGACGCCGTCGGTGGGCGGCGCCACGGCCTTCTTGCAGGCGCATTGCGCCACCGGCTGGCGGCACGCGGGACACATGCGGCCCGCCTCGGTCGAGTAGACCAGGCCGCCGTTCGGATTCACGGGTTTCATGGGTGTATTGGAACCGATCCGCCCACCTGCCCGGCCGTCGCGAGGATGTGAAAATCGCCGCATGACGATCCCGACCCCTGCCCTGCGTTCCACGACCCGTCTCCTCGCCGCCGCGTTCGCGCTCGCTGCCGCCTCGCTCGCGCACGCCGTCGCGCCCCTGGTGCAGCACGACGTCGTGCTCCTGCAGAAGGGCGAGATCATCGAGCAGCGTGTCGACGGCGGCGCGGACGCGATGGCGGTCTACCTCAAGACGCTGGGTGCCGCCGAGACCGAGACGATGCGCGCGAACCCGGCGCAGATTCCGGCGGCGGGCTTCATCGTGGTGGCGGTGCGGCCCGGCAGCCAGACGCGCACGTGGTTCGATTTCAAGCCGGCGCTGTCCGACGCCACGATGGCGGCGCTGCGCCACACCGTCGAGACCACGCCCACGATGACGGTCAAGAGCGGCGAGATCGTCTTCGCGCTGCGCGTGAGCGTGTGGAGCGACAAGCCGCCCAAGGCCTACGCGCCGGCGCCGCAGGAATGGAGGGATGCGGTCAAGGGCATGGCGAAGAAGCCGGACGTCGACGGCTTGGTCGATATGGTGTGGCCAAGGTGAGCGTCGCGCGCGCCGGAGCGCGGCGCGCGAGCGCGTGACGCCCGCTCGCAGGCGGCCGGGCGTGTCGCCGAAGCGGTCGACGCCCCACCGTTCGACATGCTTCGCCGAACAGCGAAGCATGGTCAATTCCTTGGCACTATCCTGGCGCTTCCGCCCACTGACGACTCGCCGATGACTCCCACTCCTTCGACCATCGCCGCCCGCCGCCGCGCCTTCCGCGACCTGCACGCCGCCGGCTGCTTCGTCATCCCGAATCCGTGGGACGCCGGCAGCGCGCGCTACCTCGCGTCGCTGGGCTTCAAGGCGTTGGCGAGCACCAGTTCGGGCTTCGCGTGGTCGCAGGCACGGGCCGACGGCGCGATGCCGCGCGACGCGGTGCTCGCTCATCTGCGTGAGATCGTCGCCGCCACCGACCTGCCGGTGAACGCCGACTTCGAGTCGGGCTACGGCGCCGATGCGACGGCAGTGGCCGAGAGCGTGCGGCTGGCCGTGGCCACCGGCGTGGCGGGGTTGTCGATCGAGGATTCGACCGGCGACGCCGAGCGCCCGATCCACGACCTGGAGACGGCCGTCGCGCGCCTGCGCGCCGCGCGCGAGGCGATCGCCGCCGGCGGCGGAGACACGCTGCTGGTGGGCCGCGCCGAGAACTACCTGCACGGCCGGCCCGACCTGGCCGACACGATTGCCCGCCTGCGCGCCTACGCCGAGGCCGGCGCCGACTGCCTCTACGCGCCCGGCCTGCGTACGCGCGACGACATCGCCGCCGTGGTGGCGGCCGTCGCACCCAAGCCGGTCAACCTCCTGGTGGGCGCGACCAGCGAGTTCACGCTGGCCGAGATCGCCGCGCTGGGCGTGCGCCGCGTCAGCGTGGGCGGGGCGCTGGCGCGCAGCGCGTGGGGCGGCTTCATGCGGGCCGCGAAGACGCTCGCGGACGATGGCGTGTTCGACGGCTTCGCCGGCGCGGCGTCCGGCGCCGAACTCAACGCGTTGTTTCGCGAGGCTGAAGGCCGCTGAGCCGGGCTACCGGTTCACCTCGCTTCGCAGGTTCGCCGGCCCGGTGCCAGCGGCCGCCCACCCCGCCGCCGTCGGCCAGCCGCGGTGGTAGTCGCGCAGCGCGAGGGCGTCGGGCTTGTCGATGCGGGCCCGCCGCTGGCCGAACTTGCCCGCGCGCGCGAGCACGCACACGGGACATTCGATGATGCCGATCTTCTCTTCGTGCGCCAGGTGCACCACGCCGCACTTGGCGCAGTGGCCCAGGTGCGTGTCGGCGCCTTCGCGCAGGGGAGTGAACACGTCCTTGAGCATGCGGCTGAGCGACACGCCGCAGTCGGGGTCGTAGGTGCACGCGTAGTAGTCGTAGGCCCAGACCATGGCCTCGAACGCCTCGACGCCCGCGTCGACCAGGCGGCGCTGCAGGCAGAAGATGGCCGTGGCGCTGAGGCGGCGATGCGCGCTGCCCCACAGGTCGCGATGGTCGCGCGTGCGGTCGCGCGGGGCGCCCTTGTCGCGCTTGGGCTTGGGGTTGAGCGCCTCGGCGATGCCGCGCAACTGCGCCGCGCGCACGTCGCTGGTGGCCAGCATGCGGTCCTCCACCTCGGTGGGCCGCATCTGGTGGCGCAGCATGGCCAGGATCAGGCTGGACGTGCCGGGCATGAGGAAGTTGGAGGGCGGCCGGCCCGAGCGTTTGCTGACGGCGGCGCGTTCGGCGGCGCGGTACGCCGCGCCCTCCGCGTCGACCGCATGGCGGATGAGCGCGAACTCCTGTTCGCAGCACTGCGTGAGCGCCAGCAGGCCGCGCAGGCCGGGCTCGACGCCCTCGTCGTCAGGACGCAGCAGGCGGTCGATCAACGCGTCGCTCAGGCGCGGCACCGCCAGCAGCGTGCCGGGGTTGCCGCCCCATTCGAGGAACGCGAAGGCCGGCAGCTCCTGGAGCGCGCGGATGACCTCGCGGTCGGTGATGTCGCAGACGAGCGCCGCGCTGGCGGCGTCGTCGGCGTAGCGGACGAACGTGGCGAGCGCCAGCCGGTTGATGCGCTTGACCAGGGGCCGATAGACCTCGTGGTCGGGCGTGAGCATCGGACGCCGCTCGGGGAGCCGGCGCACCAGGCGCTCGGTGAGGGCCGGGCGCCACAACGCGACGGGCGTGGTCGCCAGGTCGTCGAGCTGCGCGTCGGGCATCGCGGCCAGCCGCATCGCCACGCCCAGCGGCACGCCGAACAGCTCGACCGCGTGTTGCGGGTTGCGCCGCGCCACCTCGGCCAACCCCTCGATCAGTTCCTCGTTGAGCGTCTTCTGGTCGCTCGGCCCCTTGGCCACACCGGTTTGCGTCATCGTCTTTCCCCTCTTCAGTGCCTTGCTTGCAGCAAGTGGACATCGCCCGACCGGCCATCTGTTGTGATCGATCACAACACTTCAAATTCGATGGCTTGTTTGTTGGCTTGAGGTGACTGTGACACACAATTTTCAGCCCATCAATCCGATATTTGTGGGCATTTTGCTGTGATTCGTGATAGTCTGGCCATTCCCCCTAGCTTGGCGAACGGAGCCCATGGACGATCCCTTGCACACCCGCCATCCGCTCGAGATCGAGGGCCCCGCCGAGCCCGCCATCAGCGTGAACGTGCGGCGCTTCCTGCTGGCGCACGGCGTCAAGGAGCACAACCATGCCTCCGAGATCGCCCGCATCATCAACGTGGATCGCTCGCAGTCCTACCGGCGGCTGAAGGGCGACGTGGCGTGGAGCCACACCGATCTGCGCGCGATCGCCCATCATTTCGGCGCGGTCGACGACCACCTGCTGCCGCACGACGACCTGGCGCGCGTCGCGCACCAGGGCGCCGAGGCCGTGCCGGCGGCGATCCGCGTGGCGCACCTGCCGCCCACCGGCCTGCTGGTGCCGGGTGCCGAGCTCGCGCCGGGCGAGAGCAGCGACCTGGTGGCGATCCGCGTCGGCACGAACTGGGAGATCCACGTCAACGGCGACGAGCCCTTCGGCGCGCGCCGCCACGCCATCGAGGCGCTCACCGTGCGCAGCCATCCGCACCTGCAGGTGGCGCTGCTGGAAGACGACACCCGCGCCGCCGAGGCCCTCGTCGAGGCGTTCCGCCCACTGGGCATCGTCGCCACGCCGTACACGGACAGCGCCTCGCTGCGCGCGGCCATCGCCCACCGCCGCTTCGACGCCTACGTGCTCGACTGGCTGCTGGGCGACGGCACCGCCGCGCCCATCGTCGAGGAGATCCGGCAGCACCGCGCCCACATTCCCATCCTGGTGGTCACGGGCGCGCTGACGGCCGATTCCGAGATGGAGCAGAGCCTGCTGGGGCTGTCCGCGCAGTGGAACTTCTCGACGCTCGACAAGCCCGTGCGGCCGATGAACCTGGCCAATGCGTTGAAGCAGCTCGTGAGCGCGGCGCGCGGCTGAACGCGTGGTGGCCGCGCCGCCATGCGTCCGCCAACCAGCCTCCACCGCCGCGCACCGCGAGGTAGCCGGCCACGAGGCCCAGCATCACCGGGTACTCGATGCCGCGGTCGATCCAGACCCACGCCGGACCCATCGCGATCGAGATGCCCACCATCTCGAACGCGAACGCGAGCGCGACGAGCCGCGTCAGCAGGCCGATCGCGAGCAGCGCGGCGCCGGCGGTCTCCAGCAGCGTCACCGCCCAGGCCAGCGGCGTCGCGAACGTCGGGCCGACGGTGGCCGCGATCAGGCGGGTAGTGCTCGAGAAGGGATCGCCCATCGTGCCGTGCGGCAGGTGCAGCAGCTTGGGCACGCCGTGCGTGAGGATCAGCAGGCCGTACGCTACCCGCAGGAGCGTCAGTGCGGCGAGTTCGATTCGCGGGGTCGATGCCACCGCAGCGGCGGCGCGCGCGCTCATCGCGCCGCTCCGCCATCGGGCGGCGCCGGAGCGAGCTGGCGCAGCGCGCCCAGGGCCAGCGTCGGAATCAGCGACGCGAGAAAGATCTTCACTTGCACGCTCCCCGTTGAACGAATGAACGAGAGCCGCGGGCCCGGCATCCGGGCCCGGGCCCGCGGCTTACTTCGACTTGGGCGGCAAGCCCATCTTGGCGAGCGTCAGCGTCTCGTCGGCGCGGCCCCAGCCGCCGTCGGCGACCTCGTCCACCAGGACCATGGTGTAGGGCCGCGAACGTTCGCCGAAATACTCGACGAACATGGCGGTGACGCGGTGGATGATCTCTTCCTTGCGGGCCGCGTCGGCGACGCCTTCGGGAAGCTTGATGTTGGCGAATGGCATGGGTTTCTCCTTGAGTGCCGTTGCTGGATGCGCCCGGATGGACGCGGGTGGAAATGCGGTGTGGCGGATCAGGTCGCCGCAATGAACGCTCGCAGCGCGGCGCATTGCGGCCCGTGGTCTCGCGCATCCCGGCGGGGACGACGTGCCCGCGCGGGCGAGCGTGCGGACATCGCACCGAAGCCACTCGAGGCGGCCGTGACGGGAATGACCTGGCTCAGGATGCCCTCCCGTCTCAGGCGAAGCCGCCGTTGACGCGCAGCACCTGGGCGTTGACCCAGCCGCCGCCGGGCCCGGCCAGGAACGACACCGCGTCGGCGATGTCGCTCGGCTCGCCGATCCGCTCGAGCGGCGCCTGCTTGACGATCCGGGCGATCAGTTCGTCGCTCTTGCCTTGCAGGAACAGGTCGGTGGCCACCGGGCCGGGGGCGACGGCATTGACGCAGACGGCGCGGCCTCGCATCTCCTGAGCGAACACCTGCACCAGCCCCTCGACGCCCGCCTTGGACGCGATGTACGGGCCGTAGCCGGGCGAATGCTTGGCGATGACGCTGGACGACAGGGCGATGAAACGACCATCGCGCTCGAGGTGCCTGGCGGCCTCGGACATCGCCAGGAACGTGCCGCGCAGATTGACGGCGAGCATGCGGTCGAAGTCGTCCGGCGGCATGCCGGCGATCGGCGCCGTGCGCATGATCCCGCCGTTGCAGACGACGACGTCGACGCGGCCGAATTCGCGCCGGGTGGCGGCGAAGAGCTCGCGGACGTCGTCCGCGCGGCTCACGTCCGCCCGCACCGCGACCGCCGTGCCGCCCGCGGCGCGGATCGCCTCGACGGTCTCGTGCGCGGCCGCCTCGCTGCCAGCGTAGTTGACGACGACGGCGAAGCCGTCCGCCGCGAGGCGACGGGCGATCGCCTGGCCGATGCCGCGGGACGCGCCGGTGACGAGGGCCGATTTCAGGGCCTGGACAGTCATGCTCTTCACTCCTCGGGCGCCCGCGGCGCCGCCATGGAATGGATTCTTCTTGTTCTTTCAGCGACTACAAATACCGCCCCTTTCTCATCTGAATTCCATTTGGATTAACAATCAACGCATGGATCGCCTCGCCACGCTCAGCCTGTTCACCCGCATCGTGGAGACGGGCAGCTTCAGCCGCGCCGCCGCCGGCCTCGACATTCCGCGCCCCACCGCCACCAATGCGATCAAGGCCCTCGAGACCCGGCTGGGCGTGCGCCTGCTCGAGCGCACCACGCGCCAGGTGCGGCCCACGCTGGACGGCCAGGCGTTCTACGACCGCTGCGTCCATGTGCTGGGCGAACTCGACGACGCCGAAGCGACGCTGCGCCAGGTGGCCTCGCGCCCGCGCGGGACCTTGCGCGTGGACCTGCACGGCACGCACGCGACGCAGGTGGTGCTGCCGCGGATCAACGACTTCCACGCCCGCTATCCGGACATCGACCTGGTGGTCAGCAGCGGCGACCGGCTGGTCGACCTCGTGCGCGAAGGCGTCGACTGCGTCATCCGCGCCGGAACGCCGCGCGACTCCAGTCTCGTGGCGCGACCGCTCGCGCGCATGCAGCAGATCCTGTGCGCCAGCCCCGACTACCTGGCGCGCGCCGGCACGCCACACCATCCGTCCGACCTGGCCGAACACCAGATGGTGAAGTTCTTCTCGAGCGCCGGCGCGGCGACGAGCTACCCGCTGACGCTGCGCGTCGACGGCGAATGGCGCGACTTCCTGCTGGCGGGCTGGGTCAGCGTCAGCGACGCCGAGAACAACGTGGTGTGCGCGCTCCAGGGCTGCGGCATCGTGCAGTTGCCGCGTTTCCATGTCGAAGCGGAGCTTCGCGCAGGGCGCCTGGTGGAGGTGCTCGGCGAGTTCGCGAGCCCGGCCCTGCCGTTGTGGGCGATGTACCCCTATCGCACGCACCTGTCGCCGCGGGTGCGCGTCTTCGTCGATTGGGTGCGCCAGCTCTACGAGGAGAAGTTCGGGCCGCTCGAGCCCGCGGCGCCGGAGCTCCCTTCCTCCTGAGACGCGCCGCCGCCGGGCGCTCGGGCCGTCAGATCAACCAGGAAAAGAAGATCAGGTACAGCCCGCCCAGGATCGCGACCCACTTCGACAGGTAGTACAGCGGGCGGTTCGTGGCCTTCAGCTTCTTGGTCTGCAGGCGGACCTTGTAGGCCACCTGGAAGAACCGGTTGATGCCGCCCACACGCTCGCCCGCCTCGTTGGGCGCGGCCGACGCCGCCATGACGTGGTCGGCGAACCAGCGGTTGATCGCGGCCAGCAGGCGGCCGTAGAGAGGCCGCTCGATGTCGCAGAACAGGATCACGCGCTGCTGGTCGGTGGTGTTCTCGGCGTGGTGGATGAAGGTCTCGTCGAACACCACCGCCTCGCCGTCGCGCCAGAAGTAGCGCTGGCCGTCGACCTCGATGTAGCAGCCGGGGGAGTTCGGCGTGGCCAGGCCCAGGTGGTAGCGCAGCGAGCCGGCATACGGGTCGCGGTGGCGCACCAGCCGGCCTTCGGGCGGCAGCGACGCGAACATCGCGCCCTTGATCGACGGGATCTTGTTGAGCAGTTCCACGGTGCGCGGGCACGACGCGCGCGCGGAGGCCAGTTCCTCGCCGTACCACTTCAGGTAGAAGCGCTTCCAGCCCGATCGGAAGAACGAATTGAACCCCATGTCGTTGTAGCCGGTGGCCACGCCGATGCGCCCGGCTTCGTTGAGGCTCAGCGCCTCGGCCCGGATCTCCTGCCAGTGGGCCTGCAGCGGCGCCAGGTCGGGGAATTCGGTGACGGGCGCGTACGGGCGCGCCTTCACGCGCGAGAACAGCACCATCAGCATGTTGTACGGCGCCAGCAGCACCGTGTAGTCGGTGAGCGCCTTCATCAGGCCGAAGCGGGCGCGTCCACGCAGGTGCACGAACAGGGCCGAGCCCATCAGCAAGACGAAGAGACCGACCCGGACGAAGGTCGAGAACGGATGAACCATGTCGGCATGCGCTCCGAAGCGCATCATCTGGAAAACCCTATATTTTGCCGACGGAAACAGTTTCCCTGCTGGCTTCGATGACTTGGAGCTGAAGGGTTGCTGAGCTGGACGCGCGGCACCGAGGCGGGCAATTTCGTTCGCGCCAGGCGCAGGGGCGCGAGCAATCTGTGCGCCCGCGTCGCGGTACGCGAGGCAGGTATGCACCTCAGGGCCGATACTGGAACACGTCCTCGAGCGGCTTGCCGAACGCCGTGGCGATGCGGAACGCCAGCTCCAGCGACGGCGCGTAGCGCCCCCCCTCCAACGCGATGATGGTCTGGCGGGTGACGCCGACAAGGTCGGCCAGCGCAGCCTGCGTCATCTCGCCATGGTCGAAGCGCAGGCGGCGGATCGTGTTGGCGATGCGGCCGGCGGGCGCGGCGCCGGTCATGCGTCCATGTCCTGCAGGCCGGCCACGCTGCGGCGGTAGTCCCAGCACTGGCTCGCGTAGCGCACCAGTTCGGCCAGCACCCAGTCGGCAAACAGCAACTGGATCATCGCAGCCACGCTGATAGTGCGTTCGTAGATCATCGCCAACGCGAACACCGGCACCAACGACACCATCAGCACGAAGTAGGCGCGCCGCACCGAGGCGGCGGCGATCGCATCGTCGCGTTCGTCGTGCAGCCGGGGATCGGCCTGGCGGGCGATCAGCACGTGAACGGCGATGGAGAAGCCCGACTGCAGCAACACCGCCAGCGTGAGCGATGGCAACAACCGGCCGACTGGCACCGGCCCGACCAGGAACAGCGGCGCCGTCCAGGCGAAATACGGCACTTGCACGAGCAGGATGGAAATCAGGCACATCCAGGCACTTCGTTCTTGAAAACCCATGGTGAACTCCCGGGGAAGTTGACGAGCGATCAGTCTTCGTTCTCGATCAATGTACGTTTCAGATTACTTTGAGTCAACCATGAGTTACATATAGACGGCTTTAGAAGACATCGGGAATCGGATAATCGGGCCATGAATCCCCTGCTCGGCACGCTCCACCCCTATCCGTTCGAACGCTGGCGTCTCCTCGCCAAGGACACCGTCCCCTCGCCCGCTCATCGCCCGATCAGCCTCGGCCTGGGCGAACCGCGCCACCCGACGCCGCAACTGATCAAGGACGCGATCACCGGCCACCTCGACGGGCTCGCCTCGTACCCGAGCACGCTCGGCGAGACCGGCCTGCGCCAGGCCATGGCGGACTGGGTGGAGATGCGCTACGGCGTCGCGTTGAATCCGGCCACGCAACTGCTGCCGGTCATCGGCTCGCGCGAGGCCTTGTTCTCGTTCGCGCAGGCGGTCGTCGATCCGACGTGGCGCGGCCGGCCGGGCGCGCAGGCGCCGATCGTGATCTGCCCCAACCCGTTCTATCAGATCTACGAGGGCGCCGCCCTGCTGGCGGGCGCCGAGACGGCGTTCGCCAACAGCGATCCGGCGCGCAATTTTGCCGCCGACTGGGCCTCGGTCGACGAGGCCACCTGGACCCGCACGCAGCTGATCTATGTCTGTTCGCCCGGCAACCCGACCGGCGCCGTGATGCCGCTGGAGGAGTGGCGCACGCTGTTCGAGCTGAGCGACCGCCACGGCTTCGCCATCGCCAGCGACGAGTGCTACTCCGAGATCTACTTCGCGCCCGAAGGCCTGGCGCCGCTGGGCGCGCTCGACGCCGCGCGGCAGCTCGGACGCACCGATTTCCGCAACCTGCTCGTCTTCACATCGCTGTCCAAGCGCTCCAACGTACCGGGACTGCGCTCGGGCTTCGTGGCCGGCGACGCCGCGCTGGTGAAGGCCTTCCTGCTGTACCGCACCTACCACGGCAGCGCGATGAGCCCGGTGGTGCAGGCGGCCAGCGCGGCGGCGTGGCGCGACGAGGCGCACGTGCGCGACAACCGCGCGCAATACCGCCGCAAGTTCGCCCAGGTCACCCCGATGCTGGCCGGCCAGCTCGACGTGCGCCTGCCGGACGCCGGTTTCTACCTCTGGGCGGGCATTCCGTCTCATTTGCACGGCGGCGACGACGTCGCGTTCGCGCTGGGCCTGCTGGCTCAATACAATGTGACGGTATTGCCGGGCAGCCTGCTCGCGCGCGAAGCGCAGGGGATCAACCCCGGCGCCGGCCGCATTCGCCTGGCGTTGGTGGCCGAGACCGACGAGTGCGTCGAGGCCGCCCAACGCATCCTTGCCTATATCCAAGACCTCCAATGACCGCCAGCCTGCAATCCATCATCGACGCCGCGTGGGAAGACCGCGCCCGGTTCTCGCCTGCCGACGCGCCTGCCGACGTCCGCGCCGCCGTCGCGTCGGTCATCGAAGACCTGAACGCGGGCCGCCTGCGCGTGGCCAACCGCACCGGCGTGGGCGAGTGGACGGTGCACCAGTGGGTGAAGAAGGCGGTGCTGCTGTCGTTCCGCCTGAACGACAACAAGCCGATCCATTCGGGCGGGCTGCAGTACTTCGACAAGGTGGAGCCCAAGTTCGCCCACCTCGACGAAACCGAGCTGCGCGCCACCGGCGTGCGCATCGTGCCGCCGGCCGTCGCGCGCCACGGCAGCTACATCGCCCGCAACGTGGTGCTGATGCCGTCGTACGTCAACATCGGCGCCTACGTCGACGAAGGCGCGATGGTCGACACCTGGGCCACCGTCGGCTCGTGCGCGCAGATCGGCAAGAACGTGCACCTGTCCGGCGGCGTGGGCATCGGCGGCGTGCTGGAGCCGCTGCAGGCCAACCCGACCATCATCGAGGACAACTGCTTCATCGGCGCGCGCTCCGAAGTGGTCGAGGGCGTGATCGTCGAAGAGAACTCGGTCATCTCGATGGGCGTGTTCATCGGCCAGAGCACCAAGATCTACGACCGCGCCACCGGCGAGGTCACGTATGGCCGCGTGCCGTCCGGCTCGGTCGTCGTCAGCGGCTCGCTGCCTTCGGCCGACGGCAAGTACAGCCTGTACTGCGCGGTGATCGTCAAGCGCGTCGACGCGCAGACGCGCGCGAAGACGAGCATCAACGAACTGCTGCGGGCTTGAACCGACCCTCGCCCGGCCGATACTGACTCTGTAGTTCCTTCGCCGCAACCCGCGGCATGTATTTGGACCTCGCGCCTGCACGACAGGCGCCACCAGGAGACGCTCGATGGACGGCGGAAACATGGAACGCGTGCTGCATCTGATGGCCGACAAGGGCGCATCGGATGTCTACCTGACGGCCAACTCGCCGATCCAGCTCAAGATCAACGGGCAATTGGTGCCCGTGTCGGACCAGATCCTCACGCCGGGCCAGCCGCGCGCCCTGCTCGCCGAACTGCTGACGCCGGTGCAACTGGAAGAGCTGGACCAGACGGGCGAGCTCAACCTGGGCATCGGCATCCGCGCGGTCGGCAGCTTCCGCCTGTCCGCGTTCAAGCAGCGCGCGTCGATCGCCGCCGTGATCCGCTGCATCCCGCACAAGATCCCGTCGATGGACACGCTGAACCTGCCGCCGGTGCTGGCGTCGCTGGCGCTCGAGCGCCGCGGCCTGGTGCTGATGGTGGGCGCCACCGGCAACGGCAAGAGCACGTCGCTGGCGTCGATGATCGAGTGGCGCAACACGCAGCTGTCGGGCCACATCCTCACCATCGAGGAGCCGATCGAATTCCTGTTCTCCAACAAGCGCTCGATCATCAACCAGCGCGAGGTGGGCCGCGACACCGCCTCGCTGCAGATCGCGCTGAAGAACGCGCTGCGCCAGGCGCCCGACTGCATCATGATCGGCGAGATCCGCGACCGCGAGACGATGTCGATGGCGATCTCGTACGCGCTGTCGGGCCACCTCGTGCTGGCCACGCTGCACGCCAACAACAGCTCGCATACGCTGGGCCGTATCCTGTCGTTCTACACGCCGGAGGCGCGTCCCGCGCTGCTGGGCGACCTGGCCGCGGCGCTGAAGGCCATCGTGTCGCAACGCCTGATGCGCTCCACCGCCGGTGGCCGCGTGCCGGCCGTCGAGGTGCTGCTCAACAGCCGCTTCATCTCCGAGCTGATCGAGAGCGGCGACATCCAGGGCGTGCGCGAGGCGATGGACAAGTCGCTGGCCGAAGGCTCGCAGATCTTCGAGGCGGACATCGCGCGCCTGATCGGCCTGGGCCTGGTCACGCAGGAGGAAGGCCTGCTGGGCGCCGACTCGCCCACCAACCTGTTGTGGCGCCTGCAGAACGACATGGCCCCGATCTCGCGCGTGCAGGCGACGAAGGTCGAGTCCGACGCGCCGTCGTTCACCGAGATCACGCTGGACGTGCTGCCCGAGGCGGCCCCGACGGCGCCGCGCCAACGCCTGCCGGGCATGGAACTGCATCGATCCAAGCACGGCTGAACCTCGAACCGCCATTTCCCCTTTCTCGATGGACGCCTCCCTCCTGCTGCTGGAACAGCTGATCGCCCGCGCCTCCGTGACGCCCGACGACGCCGGCTGCCAGGCGCTGATCGCGCAGCGGCTGGAGGCGCTCGGCTTCGTGTGCGAGCACCTGCCCTTCGGGCCCGAGGACGGCCGCGTCAGCAACCTGTGGGCGGTGCGCACCGGCGCGCGCCCGGGCCCGACGCTGGTGCTGGCCGGCCACACCGACGTCGTGCCCACCGGCCCGCTGGACCAATGGCGCAGCGCGCCCTTCGTGCCCACCTACCGCGACGGCCGGCTGTACGGCCGCGGCACCGCCGACATGAAGACCTCGCTGGCCGCGATGGTGGTGGCCGCCGAGGAGTTCGTCGCCGCGCAGCCGGCGCATGCCGGCCGCCTCGCGTTCCTGCTCACCAGCGACGAGGAAGGCCCGTCCGTCGACGGCACCGTTCGCGTGGTCGACACGCTGCAGGCGCGCGGCGAGCGGCTCGATTGCTGCATCGTCGGCGAGCCGACCTGCGTCGAGACCTTGGGCGACATGATCAAGAACGGCCGCCGCGGCAGCCTGTCGGCGCGCCTGACGGTGCTCGGCGTGCAGGGCCACGTCGCCTACCCGCACCTGGCCCGCAACCCGATCCACGTGGCCGCGCCGGCGATCGCCGAGCTGGCCGCCACGCAATGGGACGCCGGCAACGACCATTTCCCGCCCACCAGTTTCCAGATCTCCAACCTGCACTCGGGCACCGGCGCCACCAACGTGATCCCGGGCGACGCGGTGATCGACCTCAACTTCCGTTTCTCCACCGAATCGACGCCCGAGTCGCTCAAGGCCCGCGTCGCTGAGATACTCGGTCGCCACGACGTCGAGCATCGCATCGCGTGGACGCTGGGTGGCTCGCCCTTCCTCACGCGCCCCGGCACGCTGAGCCAGGCGCTGGTGCAGGCGATCCGCGACGAAACGGCGCATGATGCGGGCGGTGCCGTCGAGGCCGAGCTGTCGACCACCGGCGGAACCTCCGACGGCCGTTTCATTTCCCGCATCTGCCCCCAAGTGGTGGAGTTCGGCCCCGTCAACGCCACGATCCACAAGATAGACGAACACGTGGCGGTGGACGCCGTCCCCCGCCTGAAGAACATCTACCGACGCACCATGGAGCGCCTGCTGGGGTCGTAAGTGGGAAATTCGTTGAAGGGTGTGGAGCGAAGAGGCGGTGCCGCCGAATCGTGTCCGAAACGGCTGCAGACCAGGCGCGCCCGCGACGCGATGCTGGCCCGCCTCGCTAGCGGGCGCAACGACGGATGCGGCCGTTTCGGGCGCGATTCGTCAACGAATTTCTCACTTACGACACCAGGGTCCGAAACGCCAATATGAAGCTCATCGACTATCTCACCCGGGCAAGCGCCCGCCTCGACGAGGCGGGCGTTTCGTTTGGGCACGGCACCACCAATTCGTTCGACGAGGCCGCCTGGCTCGCGATGTGGCGCCTCGGCGTGCCGCTGGACGACCTCGACGGCGTCTCCGATCGCGTGCTCAAGAAGTCGGAGGTCACCGCGCTCGATGCGTTGATCGCCCAGCGCATCGAGACGCGCAAGCCCGCCGCCTACCTCACCGGCGAGGCCTGGCTGCAAGGCGTGCCGTTCACCGTCGACGAACGCGTCATCGTGCCGCGCTCGCTCATCGCCGAGGTCCTGGCCGAGGGCGTGATCGACGCCTGGATGCCGGCCGAGATCCACCGCGTGCTCGACCTGTGCACCGGCAACGGCAGCCTGGCCGTGCTGGCGGCGATGGCCTGGCCCGACGTGGCCGTGGACGCAGCCGACCTGTCGGCGGACGCGCTGGCCGTGGCCAGGCTCAACGTCGATCGCCACGAATTGGCCAAGCGCATCACGCTGCTGCAAGGCAACGGCCTGTCCGCCGTGCGCCGCGACCGCCGCTACGACGTGATCCTGTGCAATCCGCCCTACGTCAACACGACGTCCATGGCGGAATTGCCGGCCGAGTTCCGCGCGGAGCCCGCGATGGCGCTGGCCGGCGGCGCCGACGGCATGGACTTCATCCGTACGCTGCTCGAGCAGGCCGTGTCCCACATGACGCCCGACGCCGTCCTGGTGCTCGAGATCGGCAACGAACGCGACCATTTCGAAGCGGCCTTCCCGTCGCTCGACGTCGTCTGGCTGCCCACCCAACTCCACGACGACGCCGTGCTGCTCGTCACCCGCGCGATGCTGGACGCCGGGTTGCCCAAGAAACCCTGAAATGATCACGCTCCGTAACCTGCAACTGCGCCGCGGCGCCAAGATCGTCCTCGACGGCGTCAACCTGAACGTGAACCCCGGCGAGAAGGTGGGCCTGGTCGGACGCAACGGCGCCGGCAAGTCCAGCCTCTTCGCGCTGCTGGCCGGCCGGCTCCAGGCCGACCAGGGCGACTTCGAGATCCCCGCGCGCTGGCGCCTGGGCGAGGTCGCGCAGCACATGCCCGAGACCGACGACTCGGCCACCGACTTCGTGCTCGAAGGCGACATCCCCTTGATGGAGGCGCAGCGCGAGCTCGCCGCCGCCGAGGCGGCGGAAGACGGCGAGGCGATGGCCCACGCGCACATGACCATCGGCGAGGTCGGCGGCTTCGACGCGCGCGCCCGCGCGCAAGCCCTGCTGATGGGCCTGGGCTTCAAGGTGGAGCAGGTCGAGGCGCCGGTCAACAGCTTCTCCGGCGGCTGGCGCATGCGCCTGCAGCTGGCCCGCGCGTTGATGTGCCCGGCCGACCTGCTGCTGCTCGACGAACCCACCAACCATCTGGACCTCGACGCCCTGGTGTGGCTCGAGGCCTGGCTGCAGCGCTTCACGGGCACCATCGTGATGATCAGCCACGACCGCGAGTTCCTCGACGCGATCACCGGCGTCACCGTCCACCTCGACGAAGGCACGCTGACGCGCTACGGCGGCAACTACTCGACGTTCGAGGAGATGCGCGCCGAACGCATGTCGCAACAGCAGGCCGCGCACGGCCGCCAGCAGGAGCGCGTGGCGCAGCTGCAGCGCTTCATCGACCGCTTCAAGGCCAAGGCCAGCAAGGCCAAGCAGGCGCAGAGCCGGGTCAAGGCGCTCGCGCGCATGGAGCGCATCGCGCCGGTGCTGACGTCCGCGGACTTCTCGTTCGAGTTCAAGGAGCCCAAGAGCCTGCCCAACCCCATGCTCGCGATGTCGAACATGGAATGCGGCTACCTCGTGCAGGACGACGTCGATCCGGACACCGAGCCGGTGCGCAAGGTCATCGTCCGCAACATCAACAAGACCGTGCTCGCCGGCCAGCGCATCGGCATCCTGGGCGCCAACGGCCAGGGCAAGTCGACGCTGGTCAAGACGATCTCGCGCAGCATGAAGGCGCTCGGCGGCGAGGTCACCGAGGGCAAGGGCCTGTCGATCGGCTACTTCGCGCAGCAGGAGATGGACGTCGTGCACGCCGACGACACGCCGCTGCAGCACATGGTTCGCCTCGCGCGCACCGTCGGCCCCGAGGGCCGCGAGCAGGAGCTGCGCGACTTCCTGGGCCAGTTCCGCTTCGTCGGCGACATGGTGCACCAGGTCATCGGCACGCTGTCCGGCGGCGAGAAGGCCCGGCTCGTGCTGGCCTCGCTGGTGTGGCAGCGCCCCAACCTGCTGCTGATGGACGAGCCGACCAACCACCTGGACCTCACCACCCGCGAGGCGCTGTCGATGGCGCTCAACGAGTTCGAGGGCACCGTGATGCTGGTGAGCCACGACCGCGCGCTGCTGCGCGAGGTGTGCGACGAGTTCTGGCTGGTGTCGCACGGCGCGGTGCTGCCGTTCGACGGCGACCTGGACGACTACCAGAAGTGGCTGCTCGAGACCTCGCGCGCGATCTCGCGCGGCCAGCCTGCGCCGCCGCTGCCGGGCAACCTCAACGACCTGCTGCCGCCCTCCGCGCAGGCGCCCGCGGCGCCGGCGAAGCCCGGCAAGGCGGCCAAGGGCACGCCCGCGGCCACGCCGGCCCCGGCGCCCGCGCCGTCGCCGGTCGCCGTCTCGAACACGAAGCCGGGCGCCGCCCGCAACGACGACCGCAAGCAATCGGCCCAGCAGCGTTCGCAGGTGGCCGCGCAGACGCGTCCGCTGCGCGTCGAGCTGCAGCAGATCGACACGCGCATGGAGAAGCTGGCCGCCGAGAAGGCCGAGCTCGAAGCCTCGATGGCCACCGGCAAGCTGGCCGGCCCCGAGATCGCCGACGCGGGCCGCCGCCTCGCCCACGTGGGCGCGGAAGTTGCCAAGCTGGAAGAACGCTGGCTCGAACTGACCGAACGGATCGAGGCGCTGCAGGCCGGCGCTTGAGGACGCGGCCGGGCCGTGCCACGGTCGAGTTGAGACAACCCGTGACCTTCGTCGCAATCGACTGACACGAAGCGCTGTCATTTTCCTGTCGCGGAGGCCCACAATGTCACGTTCGCGAACAAGGACCCTGCCCCGCCGATGAAACCGCTGCAACGCGTGCTGCCGCTCCTGGCCCTCGCCGCCCACCTGGGAGCCTGGTCGGTGGCCGCCGTTGCCGGGCCGACCTACCGCATCGTGGGCCCGGACGGCAAGGTCACGTTTTCCGACCGCAAGCCCACCGACCCGCAGTTGAAGACGCGCGAACTCGGGAAGGTCGTCATCGCGCCGTTGGTGGCGCAGTCCGGCGAGCCCTTCGACCTGCACGCCGCGGCCACGCCGCCGCCGCCCCGGCCCGCCAACCCCGACGGCCTGGCGCCGCCGGTGGACGTCAGCGGCCGGCCGTTCCCCACCGGCCTGCCCGACGCGATCCTGGACGTCGTCATCCACCAGTTCTTCGTGCAGACGCTCGCCGAGAACTGCGTGCGCGCGCAACCCGCGTCCGCGGATCGCTACCAGGCCGGCGTGCGCAACTGGCGCGACCGCAACGCCGCCATCCTCGCCAAGAGCAACCACGTCACGTTCACGCGCTTCACCGCCGAGCAGCGCGACACGCTGCGCGCCACCGGACGCGCCCGCCTCGCGCAACTCCTGCCCCCGCCCGGCGCCGCCGACGCCGACATGACCCAGTGGTGCGACCGGATGATCACCGACCTGGCGCGCCGCCAGTTCGAGCTGGTGGGCGACATGCGCGTCGCGCCCATCCTGTACTTCGAGGCGCCCTGAGGCGCGGCTCACCCGAGAGCGGCCAAGGCCCGTGCGAGGTTTGCGCGCGCCGGCGCGTCGAAGCGTGCGGCATGCACGGGCGTCGAGAACAGCACCGGCCGATCGAGGAACCCGCGCAGGATCTCCGCTCGCTTCGCCCTGAATCGCGCCTCCGGCACGAAGCCGTATTCGGCGCGAATCTGCCGCTCGTATTCGTCGAAGCGCTCCGGCGCGGCACCCAGGATCGCGAGATCGATGTCCACGAGCAGCTTCGCATCGGGCAGCACCGGCATCTCGCCGTGGCACGTGGCCATGATCAAGGCATGCACCCGCGCCGCGCACTCGGACGTCGCACCGGTCTCGAGCAACACCTCGCGCGCCCAATCGGCGCTTCGCATTTCGTTGTCGTGCCGGCTCGTGTCGTAGATCGCATCATGGAACCACACCGCGATCGCAACCTCGCCAGGCCATCGCGCCAGCGCTCGGGTGTTCTCGGACAGCGCCAGGCACTCGCGCAGGTGCTGCAGCGTGTGGTACCGGCGGTGCGGCTCGGCCCATCGGGTGAGCAACGACGCCAGCACGCGGTCGTCCGGCACGGGCAACTGCAGCGCCTGCCAGGCGCCCTGCCACGAAGTCTCCAGGTCATTCATCGAGTCGTCGCCCCCACGGGTTCACCGCATGATCGTACCCAAAACGACTAGGATCGTCCCATGGCCACTCCCCACATCGCCGACCTCATCGCCCTCGCGATCCGGCTCGTCAACGCCAACCAGCCGCAACGCGCGCGCATCGTGTGCGAGCAGGCGGTGGCGGCGTGGCCGGCACATCCGGCGGTGCATCAGCTGCTCGCGGTGCTCGACCTGCAGGCCGGCCAACCCGCGAGCGCGCGCGAACATGCGGCGCTGAGCCTGCGGCTGCGGCCCGACCATGTGCCCACGCTGCTGGTGCTCGGCGACGCGGCGCTGGCGCAGCGCGAGTTCGCGGCCGCCGCCCAGGCGCTGGAACGCGCCGTCGCGCTCGCGCCCGACCAGGCAGAGGCCTGGTTCAAGGTCTCGCTCGTGCGCCAGGACCTGCGCGACCTCGACGGCGCCATCGCGGCACTCGAGCGTGTGCTCGCGATCAACCCGCAGCGCGCGGACGCCCTGGTCAACCTGGGCATCGTGCTGCAGGAGGCCGGACGGGTGGACGACGCCATGCGTGCCTACGGGCGCGCGTACCGCCTGCGCGAGGAGACCTTCGGCCGCATCGCGCACGCACTCGCCACGCCGCCCGCCGGCCGCCTGTGGCTGCAGCTGGACGACCTGCGCGCCGAGCTGCGCGACCTCGGCGCGACAGGCGCCTGAAACGCGGGCTCCGGCCGCCTCAGGCGGCGTGGGGCACCAGGCCTTCGAGGCGCACGTAGCTGTCCTCCATCCCGTGCTCCATGCCGCTGGCGAGCATCTGCGCGCGCGTCTGCTCGTCGGGCAAGGTCATGCGCATCGTCATCAGCGTGCCGTCGCCGTCGGCTTCGAAGCGCGTCTCGATGTGGTTGTCGGGCGTCTGTTGCGGCAGGAACATGCGCTCGACGTGGACGATGCGCGAGAACGGCACGAGTTCGACGAATTCGCCGGTGAGGTGGAAGCCGTGGCCCTTGCCGTCCGACCACTCGTAGCGGAGCTTGCCACCCGGGCGCGGGTCGGACACGCACACCGGCATAGCCCAGCCGGGCGGCCCGAGCATCCAGCGCTGGACGATCGCCGGATCGACGTGCGCGCGGTAGACGGCCTCGGGCGCGGCCGCGAAGCGGCGCGTGACGACGACGAACCGGTCGCCTTCGGCCTTCAGGGTGAGCTTGGTCATCGGGTTTCCTTTCGGGTCTTGCGGGGGGGTGAAGATGCCTCGGCGAGCAACGCGTCGAGACGGTCGTAATTGGCCTCGAGCGCGGCGCGCAGGTGTTCGAGCCACTCGTCGATGGCGGAGATGCCGGACGGGGCGAGGCGGCACGGCCGCGTGCTGCCCTCGACACGGCGCAGGATCAATCCGGCGCCCTCCAGCACCTTCAGGTGGCGCGAGATGGCCGGCTGCGTCATCGCGAACGGCTCGGCCAGCTGCATGACGGTCGCCTCGCCGAGCGCGAGCCGGCTGAGGATGGCCCGCCGGGTGGGATCGGCGAGCGCGGAGAAGGCGGTATCGAGGGCGGGCATGGCGTTCGTCTTTAATTAACCAACATGTTATATAACTTTATTGTTATATTCAAGAGAAGGGTCTTTCCCCTTCGATCGCGCACGACGCCTACGACGTGGGCTTGCAGCGAAAGTCGACCTCGGCCGACGGCGGCCGGCCCGGCGAGGGCGCGGGGGCGTCGATGCGGATCACGTCGAGGCCGGCGCCGCGTTCCTTGCAGTACGCGCTGGCACGCGCCATCGCCTCCGCGGTCTCCCGCTCCACGCGCGCGTTGACGTCGTTGCTGTGCACGGCAGTCATGTACGCGCCGTTGCCGAGGGGGGTGACGTTGGCGATGACCGCGCAGCCGGCCAGCGCGCCCATCGAGGCGATCCACGGAAATTGCTTCATTCAGCCTCGTCCTTCCTTGTCCCGGAACCCTTTGCGGTAGACGCCCGGCCCCGCCATGATCTTGCCGGCCAGCGCCGCGTAGCCCGCGATCTCGGCGTCGCGCATCGGTTCGAACACGAGCTCGGGCGCCTCGCGCGGCACCGCACAGCACTGCGCGATCGGCGTGCCCTGGGGCAGCACGCCGCTGAATCGCTCGTCCAGCCAGACAGCCGGGAAGTTGATGCCGACCTCGTTGAAGCGATCGGCGTCGACCAGGCCGGTGACGGTGCGGAACGGCAACTCGTCGCGGTTGACCGGATGCATGGCCAGCAGCGACCAGCCCGGCTCGAGCTCGATGGTCCAGAAGCTGTTGAACTTGATCGCAGAACGATCGCCGTGCGCCAGCGGCGAGCCGGCGACCTGTTCCGGGACATGGAAGCTCAACGGCGCGAGCGGATGCCCCTGGACGGCGAGCGCCGGCAACGGCCAGTCCCAGCGGAACTTCATGCCGGGCTCCACGGCGACGTCGCACGGAAGCACCAGCAGGAAGCCGTGGCGCATCGCATCGACGAACGGCGGGCACTGCTTGACGGTGCGGATCTCGCGGCCGTGCGTCGCCGACGGCACGCGCGGCGCCATGGCGCGCAGCCAGTCGGGCAGTGCCGACCGCGCCGGCACGGGACGCGGCAGGAAGTCGATCAGCGCGGGGTCGCAGCGAAAGGTGATCTTCATCGGAGGCAAAGAACTGCGGTCATGGTCTGCATTCCCGGGGCGCATCGAGCCGTCGCCGGAGGTGTCTGGCATTGCCTCGGATCGCGCCGAACCGCCACTCGCAAGGACGAATGCGGGCCGCGATTCGAGGCAATGCCAGACACCTCCGGCTCATGCCGCTCCCTCGATTTCACGCCTCGCCAAGAATAACGCCCCGGACGCCTTGACGGCGAACGGGGCGCGAAAACCGGTCGAGGGTACGGCCTCGACCGGTGAGACAACGGTTCCAGGGTCAGCGGACCTTGCCGGCCTTCCACGCGTTCAGCAGCGTGTCGTAGGCGATGGTCTCGCCCTTCGGCTTCTCGTTGGCCAGCTTGGCCCACGGCGCGCCCTTGGTGCTCAGCCACTTGCTGGGCGGGCTCTTCGGGTTCAGCTTGGGCGCGCAGTGCGCCATGCCGGCGCGTTGCAGGCGGGCCATCACGTCGTCCATCTCGCCGGCCAGGTTGTCCATCGCCTGCTGCGGCGTCTTCTCGCCGGTGACGGCCACGGCGACGTTCTTCCACCAGAGCTGCGCGAGCTTCGGGTAGTCGGGCACGTTGTTGCCGGTGGGCGTCCACGCGACACGCGCGGGGCTGCGATAGAACTCGATCAGGCCGCCGTACTTGTTCGCGTTCTGCGTGAAGTAGTCGGCGTGGATGTCCGAGTCGCGGATGAAGGTCAGGCCGACGATGGACTTCTTCAGCGAGGTCGTCTTGGCCGTCACGAACTGCGCGTACAGCCAGGCGGCGGCGGCGCGGTTCGGATCGTTGGACTTCAGGAAGGTCCACGAGCCCACGTCCTGGTAGCCGTTCTGCATGCCCTGCTTCCAGTACGG
>FTJN01001347.1_pt2 | contig 46161 bp, 43 predicted proteins | sample 1658361 | NCBI WGS metagenome assembly FTJN01 (sample SAMEA3914819, study PRJEB12502) | metagenome | biome: forest; material: soil | place: Canada | collected 2010-06-26 | depth 0.3 m
GGCGGGTTGTCGCCCCACCAGCCCTTCCAGGTGTCGTCCGGCCATTCGCCGCGCACCGGACCGAACATGTTGCGACCCAGGATGAAGGCGCCAAAGCCCTCCATCGAGCGACGCGCGAAATCCTCGTCCACGCCGTCGGAGCCGCCCTCTTGGCCAATCATGGTCTTGAACGTCTTCGCCCCCATGAACCAAGTGTGCAGTTCGGGGCCCCGCTTGCCGAGCGGGTTGTCCAGGCTCTGCTCCGGACCGGCGCCGAACCCGTCCAGCGACAGCGAATACGCCGCAACTCTCACTCGACCCACCGTGGTCTCCCTTACCGATTGCGACAGGCAAGCCGTCGCGATTCCACCAGGCCGCCGCCCCTGTTTCCGGGGCGAGGCGGATCAGACCCCGCTCAGTTCCATTCCGGCCGCATCGGGCTCGCGGTCGCCGCCGCCGTTCAGCGGGCGCTGCATCCAGACCAGGTCCACCCACCGGCCGAACTTGTAGCCCATGTCGGGGAACACGCCCTTCTGCTCGAAGCCCAGCGACGCGTGCAGGCCGATCGAGGCCGCATTGCCGCTGTCGCCGATCACCGCGCAGATCTGGCGCAGGCCCAGGGCTTCGCAGGCCGAGATCAGGGCCGCCAGCAGCGCCTTGCCCACGCCCTTGCCCACGGCGTCGGGGCCGACATAGACGCTGTCCTCGACGGTGTAGCGGTAGGCCGCGCGTAGGCGGAACGGGCCGGCATAGGCATAGCCCAGCACCACGCCGTCCTGCTCGGCGACGAGGTAGGGCAGGCCCTTGTCGAGGAACACCGCGCGCCGGCGGCCCATCTCGGCCGAGTCCGGCGGGATCTCCTCGAAGGTGCCCAGGCCGTTGAGGACGTTCCAGCCGTAGATGGCGGTGATGGCCGGCAGGTCGGCGTCGGTGGAGGGGCGGATGGTGACGGTCATGCTCATGAAAAGCCTCCCCCTGTGGGGGAGGTGTCGGCGTAGCCGACGGAGGGGGGAGTTGTTGGCAAGTGACTACAACCCGGATTAGCGATCCTAAAACTCCCCCCACCGGCGCTTCGCGCCGCCTCCCCCACAGGGGGAGGGCTTTCCTCGGTCGACCTCACGCCCATCACGCCTTCGTCCAGCCCTTGTCCACCGCCCAGATGGCGAAGGCGTAGTCCAGGGCGATCTCCTTGAGGAAGTCGAAACGGCCCGAGGCGCCGCCGTGGCCGGCCTCCATGTTGATCTTGAGCAGGATCGGATCACCGCTTGTCGTGTGTTCGCGCAGCTTGGCGGTCCACTTCTCGGGTTCCCAATAGGTGACGCGGGGGTCCGACAGGCCGCCGGTGGCCAGCACGGCCGGATAGGGCTTGGCGGTGACATTGTCGTACGGCGAATAGCCGGCGATGTAGTCGTAGGCCTTCGCGTCCTCCAGCGGATTGCCCCATTCGGGCCATTCCGGCGGGGTGAGCGGCAGGGAGGTGTCGCTCATGGTGTTGAGGACGTCGACGAAAGGCACCGCCCCGATGATCCCCGACCACAGGTCGGGCCGCAGATTGGCGATCGCCCCCATCAGCATGCCGCCGGCCGAGCCGCCATAGGCCACCGTGCGGTCCTTGGCCCCGTAGCCGGCCGCGTGCAGGTGCTCGGCGCAGGCGATGAAGTCGGTGAAGGTGTTGGTCTTGGTGAACTTGCGGCCGTCGAGGAACCAGCCATAGCCCTTCTCCGAGCCGCCGCGAATGTGGGCGGTGGCCCAGATCCAGCCGCGATCGACCAGGCTGAGTTGGCGGATCGAGAACGACGGATCCATCGACATGCCGTAGCTGCCATAGCCATACAGCAGCAGCGGCGCCTTGCCGTCCAGGGCCACGCCCTTCTTCATCAGCACGGTGATCGGCACGATCGCGCCGTCGGCGGCCTTGGCGTAAAGCCGCTGAGTGACGTAGTCGGCGGGATTGTGGCCTGACGGGATCTCCTGGGTCTTGCGCAGGGTCTTGGCGCCCGTGGCCATGTCGTAGTCGAACCACTGCCGGGGCGTGGTCGGCGACTGGTAAACGTAGCGCATCACCGGGGTGTCGAACTCGTATCCGCCCTCCAGGCTCAGGACATAGGCCGCCTCGTCGATAACGATAGGCTTCTCGGCCTTGGTGGCGCGGTCGGTGATGACGATCTGGGTGTTGGCGTTGACCCGTTCGACGCGGATCAGGTGATCCTTGTAGGCCGACATTCCGGTGATGAAGTGACCGGGACGGTGGGCCACGAAGTCCTTCCAGTGCGCTCGGCCCGGCGTGGCCACCGGCGCCTCGACCAGCTTGAAGTCGATGGCCTCGTCGGCGTTGGTCAGGATGACGAACCGGCCGTCCCAATGTTCGACCGAATAGCGCAGGCCCACGGTGCGCGGCTCGACCACGGTGGGCGCGGCGGTCGGATCACTGGCCGGGATGATCAGGGTCTCGGACGTCTCGTGGTCGCCGGCGCTGATGGTGATGAAGGCGTCCGAGGCGGTCGTGCCGACGCTGACGAAGAAGCCGTCATCCGGCTCGTCATAGACCAGCACGTCGTCCTTCAGGCCGCCACGCGCGGGACGGCGGTAGATTTTGTCGGAGCGGCCGTTGTCGTCGCGGTGGGTCCAGAACAGCCATCGCGAGTCGGGCGACCAGGCGAAGTCGCCGGTGCTGCTCTCGACGGGTTCGGCCAGGATCGCGCCGGTCGCCAGGTCCTTCACATAGATGTGGTGCACCTCCGAGCCCTGGGCGTCCTCGGCATAGGCGAACAGCAGGTGGTCGGGGCTGTGGTCGGCGGCGCTGACCTGGCTGTAGGCCTTACCCTGGGCCAAGGCGTCGCAGTCCAGCAGGATTTCCTCGCCGCTCGTCGCGCCCCCCTCCTGCTTCTTTAGGGGACGCCGGGCGAAGATCGGATGCTGGCCGCCGATGTTGAAGCGCGAATAATATTCGAACGGGCCGTCGGGGGCGGGGACGGAGGCGTCGTCCTCCTTGATGCGGCCCTTCATCTCCTCGAACATCGCCGCCTGTAGCGCTTCGGTCGGGGCGAGCATGGCCTTGGTGTAGGCGTTCTCGGCGGTCAGGTGGGCCTTGACCTCCGGCTTTATAAGGGCCGGGTCGCGCAGGACCTTTTGCCAGTTGTCGTCCTTCATCCAGGCGTAGTCGTCGACGCGAACGCGGCCCAATTGCTCGGTGCGCAGCGGGATCTTGGTGGCGACGGGCGGGACGGGAGGCTTGGACGAATCAGGCATGCGACTCTCGGATTGGGCGGTCCCAGGGCGGACCGCCGTGGCTGACGTAAGCATCGCTGCCGCGCTCGTCATCATTTTGCGCCGGTTCACGATCAGATTCCCCCTCCGATGCGTCAGAACGCCAACTTGTGCGGGTTAGGGACGCTGGTCAAACTGACCCTCGCGTACAGTGAATCGGGGGCGTGAGGTTTAGATGGCTTGGGACCTGTCGGTCGATCTGATCCAGGCGACCGTGCAGCTTGAGCAACCGCTCGGCGACGGTTCCCGCACGGTCGGCACGGGGTTCCTGATCGAGGACCCGACGCCCGACGGCCGTCCACGCACCATCCTGGTCACCGCCGCCCACGTCTTCGACAAGATGCCCAACGCTTCGGCCAAGATCGGCTTTCGCATCCAGAGCGCCGACGGCGTCTGGCGCTACGATCCCCGCACCCTGAAGATCCGCGACGGCGACCATCCCCTGTGGATCAAACATCCCAGCCGCGACATCGCCGCCATCGAGGTCGAGGCTCCGCCGGAATTCGCCAAGGCGGCGATCCCCCTGGCCTGGCTGGCCCAGGACGACACCTTCAACAAGTACAGCCTGGGTCCGGGCGACGAGATGATGGCCCTGGGCTTTCCCAAGGGCCTGTCCGCCAACCCCGCCGGTTTCCCGATCCTGCGTTCGGGGCGGGTGGCGTCCTATCCCCTGGCCCCGGCCAGCGTGTTCCCGACCTTCCTGATGGACTTCTCGGTGTTCCCCGGCAATTCGGGCGGGCCGGTGTTCATGGCCCAAGGGGCGCGCCGCCGGCCGGGTTCCACCGAGAGCCAGGAGGTGCAGTTCGTGGCCGGCATGCTGACCCAGCAGGTCGAGCTGTCGGGCGAGCGGCTGGAAATCGGCATCGTCACCCATGCCAAATATATCCGCGAGACGGTGGCCATGCTCGACAAGACGGCGGGGCCACCGGTGATCCAGGCCAGACCCGCCGTGCCGGTCGTACCTTCCACCCAGGCGGCCACCCAAAACGCCGTGGCGGTCTCGGCCACCGCCATGGCGGTCGGACGGTAGGGTGGCGGTAGGATAGTCGACACAGGAACCTCGCTCCGCGCCTCCCGTTTCTAGAGGGAGTTCAACTTTCCGCAGGAGCGAGCCATGAGCACCAATCGCGTTGAAGGCGCCGTCGACAAGGGTATCGGCGCCGTGAAGGAAGCCGCGGGCAAGGCCACCGATAACGAGCGCCTCGAAGCCGAAGGCGCGGCCCAGAAGGCCAAGGGCGACGTCCAGAACAAGGTCGGCCAGGTCCAGGACAAGATTGGCGACGCGATCAAGAAGTAGCTTGATCCACGTCTAGACCAGCAAACGGCCGCGGAGCGATCCGCGGCCGTTTTCTTTTGCGGGAAACCAACCTTCCTAAACCGGATGACGCCCGCCCCCTTCGCCCGCTAGGGTCGCCGCCGAAGCCGGAGGAGAATTCCATGCGTCTTGGACTGGTGCTGGCCGCGATCGCGGCGCTGTCGATGTCTCCCGCCTTCGCCCAGACCAAGACGTCCGCGACTTCGCCCTATGACGCGGTGGACCCCTTCATCGGCACGGGGGGCGACGGCCACACCTTCCCCGGCGCGGTGGCGCCGTTCGGCATGGTGCAGCTGTCGCCGGACACCGACATCCTGCCCTTCAAGCAGAGCTACGCCCGCGCCGCCGGCTATCGCTACAGCGACCCGACGATCCTGGGCTTCTCGCACACCCACTTCTCGGGCTCGGGCCATTCCGACCTCGGCGACATTCTTCTGGCCCCGGTCAGCGGCGAGGCCAAACTGGAGCCGGGCGAGGCCGACAAGCCGGGCTCGGGCTACCGCTCGCGCTTCAATCACGACGGCGAGATCGCCCAGCCCGGCTATTACGCCGTGACCCTGACCGACAGTCAGGTGCGGGCCGAACTGACGGCGGGCCCACGCACCGGCCTCCACCGCTACAGCTATGCCAAGGGGGCGCGCGCCCAGGTGCTGCTCGACCTGCGCACCTCGATCTACAACTATCCGGGCAAGGTCTCGTGGTCACGGATCCGCGTGGCCGAGGACGGCACGGTGACGGGGATGCGCGAGACGCGCGGCTGGGCGCCGGGCCGCCAGCTCTATTTCGCCATCCGCTTCGACAAGCCGCTAGCCGGCAAGGCGCTGTACAACAAGGAGGCCGACGTTCCCTACAAGGGCTTCGCCCAGCCGGGCCGCGCGCCTGGCGACCGCGCCCAGATGGAGGGCCGGGCTCTGGTCGGCGTGTTCGACTTCGGCGTGATCGACGGGCCGCTGGTGGCCAAGGTCGCCATCTCGTCGGTGAGCGAAGAGAACGCGGTCCTGAACCTCGACAGCGACGAGAAGGGCTTCGACTTCGACGGCCTGCGGGCCCGGACCAAGACCGACTGGGAAAAGGCCCTGGGCGCGCTCGAGATCGCCGCCCCGGCGCAGACGCGGACCAAAACGTCTACACCGCCCTCTACCACACCCTGCTGGCCCCCAGCGTGTTCAGCGATGTCGACGGCCGCTATCGCGGGCCCGACAATGAGGTGCACATGGCGAAGGGCTACACCTTCCACTCGACCTTTTCGCTGTGGGACACCTTCCGCGCCGAGCACCCGTTGCTGACCTTGGTCCAGCCGGAAAAGCGTAACAGCGACATCGTCAATTCGCTGATCGCCTCGCAACAAGAGAGCCCCTACGGGATCTTGCCGGTCTGGCAGTTTCACGGCCAGGAGACCTGGACGATGATCGGCTATCACGCCGTGCCGGTGATCGCCGACGCCTACATGAAAGGCATCCGGGGCTTTGACGAAAAGGCGGCCTTGGACGCCATGGTCAAGAGCGCCACCTACGCGCCCTACGGCGGTCTCGGCGACTACATGACCCTCGGCTATGTGCCGATCGACAAGGAGCCGGAGGCCGCCTCCAAGACCGTCGAATACGCCTATGACGACTGGACAATCGCCCGCATGGCCAAGGCCATGGGCAAGAACGACGTGGCCGCCGCGTTCGAGAAGCGGGCCGGGAACTGGAGGAACAGCTTCGACGTCAAGACCGGCTTCCTGCGAGCCAGGAAGAGCGATGGGACGTTCCGCGCGCCATTCGACCCGACGGCGATCAACTACGGCAGCGACTACACCGAGGGCAACGCCTGGCAGTATTCGTGGTTCGCGCCGCAGGACCTGGGCGGGATCGTCGGACTGCTGGGCGGCGACGCGGCGACGGTGAAGAAGCTCGACGCCATGTTCGACTTCGACAACTCCAAGCTCGACTACTCCCACGCCGAGGACATCGCCGGCCTGATCGGTCAGTATATTCACGGTAACGAGCCCAGCCACCACGTAGCCTACATGTACGACTATGCCGGCGCGCCCTGGCGCACCCAGGCCCGGCTGACCCAGATCGTGAAGTCGCAGTACAAGCCGACGCCGGACGGCCTGTCGGGTAATGACGACCTGGGCCAGATGTCGGCCTGGCTGGTGTTCACGTCGCTCGGCTTCTATCCGGTCGCGCCGGGCTCGAACGAGTACGTGATCGGCCGGCCGTTCGTGGAGCGGGCGGTGCTGAACCTGGACGGTGGCAAGCGGTTCACGGTGCGCACCGTGGGGCTGTCCGACAGCGCGCCTTATGTCGGCGCGGTGATCTTGAACGGCAAGCCGCTGACCCGCAGCTTCCTCCGCGACGCCGAGATCCGGGCGGGTGGCGAGCTGGTGTTCACGATGAGCGCCACGCCGAACAAGGCCTGGGCGACGGGGGTGAAGGACCGGCCGATGTCGATGACGGGGTATGGGAAGTAGGAACCAAGTCCTCCCCCTGTCCCGGACAGGGGGAGGATTTCAGGCCCCGTAGATGATCGAGATCGTTTCGGCCACGCAGGCCGGGCGTTCCTCGCCCTCAATCTCGATGGTGCATTCGTTCTTCAGTTGCAGGCCGCCGGCCTTGGGCTCGACGCTCAGCAGCTTCTGGCGCATGCGCACCTTCTTGCCGACCCGGACCATGCCGGTGAACCGCACCTTGTCGCAACCATAGTTGATGCCGCGCGTCACGCCGCTGACGTGCAGGATGCCCGCGCCCAGCATCGGGATCAGCGACAGGGTGAGATAGCCGTGGGCGATCGGGCCGCCGATCTCGCGGTTGGCGCGCTCGATGTCGATATGGATCCATTGATGGTCGCCGGTGGCCTGCGCGAACTGGTTGACCCGCTCCTGGCTGATCTCGACCCAGTCCGAGACCCCGATCTCCTGCCCGACCAGGCTGGCGATGTCGGCGTAGGCGACTTCCTTCATGGCGTTTCCTCTCAAACGTTTGTTTGCATTGAGTGGTAGCGCGGGACCGTCGGCCTGTCACCTCGGGAGACGAAGCAACCGAGGGACGGTCGCGATTGGTATCCGATCGTATCGCTTAGACGATCCGGCTCTCGTCCTTCGCCCAATAAGCGTCGCGGATCAGCCGCTTGTAGAGCTTGCCGGTCGCGTGGCGGGGCAGCTCGCGCATGAAGTCGATACGTCTGGGTGACTTCACATGACTGAGATTGGCGCGGGCGAAGGCCATCAGCTCCTCGGCCAGGGCGGCGTCGTCGCCGGTCCAGTCCAGGGGCTGGATCACCGCCACCACCTGCTCGCCCATTTCGTCGTGCGGGGCGCCGACCACGGCGGCGTCGGCGACCTTGGGGTGGGTGATCAGCAGGTTCTCGATCTCCTGCGGATAGATGTTCACCCCGCCGGAGATGATCATGAAGCTCTTGCGGTCGGTGAGGTAGAGATAGCCCTCCTCGTCGACCCAGCCCACATCGCCCAGCGTCGTCCAGCCATGCTGGTTGTAGCTCTCGGCGGTCTTGTCGGGGGCGTTGTGATAGTTCACCGCCGGGCCGTCGGCGAAATAGACCGTGCCCTCGGTGCGGATCGGCACAGGCTCGCCGGCCTCGTCGCAGATGCGCAAGGTCCCCAGCACCGCCTGGCCGACGCTGCCCTTATGGGCCAGCCAGTTCTGCGAATTGATCCAGCAGAAGCCGTTGCCCTCGGTGCCGGCGTAATATTCGAAGATCACCGGACCCCACCAGACGATCATGTGCTCCTTGACCGGCACGGGGCAGGGCGCGGCGGCGTGGACGGCGGACTTCATCGAGGAGACGTCGTATCTGGCGCGCACCGCCTCGGGCAGCTTCAGCATCCGCACGAAATGGGTCGGCACGAACTGGCCGCAGGTGATCCCGTGCTTTTCGATCAGAGCCAGGGCGGCCTCGGGATCGAACTTCTCCATGACCACCACCGTGCCGCCCAGCTTTTGCACGGTCATGCACCAGCGCAGCGGGGCGGCGTGATAGAGCGGGGCGGGCGAGAGATAGAGACTGTCGCCGCTGAAGCCGAACAGGCCCATGGCCATCATCTGTAGGGCATGGGGTGCGTCGATCGGACCGCCGCTGAGCGCCGGCTTGACCCCCTTGGGCCGGCCCGTGGTGCCCGACGAATAGAGCATGTCCGAGCCCGCCGTTTCGTCGGCGATCGGCGTCTCCGGCATGGCGGCGCGGGCCGCCTCGAAGTCCTCGAACGCGCCCTTGGCGCCGTCCACCCGCAGCAGCCGAACGCCCGGGGTCAGCGGCGCGACGGCTTCGGCGACAGCGTCGAGCGCCGGGCTGACGATCAGCACCTGGGCCCCGCAATCCTTGACGATGTACTCAACCTCGGCCGGCGTCAGCTTGGTCGAGACGCAGGTGTAGTAGAGCCCCGCGCGCTGGGCGGCCCAGGCGATCTCGAAGAACCGGGCGCTATTGTCCATCATGATGGCGATCACGTCGCCGGCCTTCAGACCCCACGATCGGAACAGCTGGGCGCCCTGGTTCGAGCGGGCGTCCAGCTCGCCGTAGGTCACCGTCTCGCCGGAGCCGGCCATGATGTAGGCGGGCTTGTCGGGCTGGGTTTGGGCGTGATGGAACGGATGCATCAGGCGGCCACCGCCGCCTTGGCGTCCGCCAGGATCATCGCCGCGCCCTTCTCGCCGATCATGATGGTCGGGGCGTTCGTGTTGCCCGAGACCAGGCGCGGCATGATCGAGGCGTCGACCACCCTCAGGCCGCTGACGCCGCGCACCCGCAACTGGTCGTCGACCACGGCCAACGGCCCGGCGCCCATCTGGCAGGTGCCGACCGGGTGATAGAGGGTCGAGCCCGTGGCGCGGGCGTATTCGAGCAGCACCTCGTCGCTCTCGAAGCCTGGGCCGGGGTTCATCTCGTGGTCGACATATTTGGCGATGGCCGGCTGCTCGGCGATCTTGCGAGCCCATTTCAGGCCGGCGACGGCGACTTCCTGGTCCAGCGGATCGGACAGGTAGTTGGCGAAGATGGCGGGGTAGGTCGACGGATCGGCCGACTTGATGCGGATCCAGCCCCGGCTTTCCGGGCGCAGCTGGCAGGGGGCGATCGTCATGCCAGGCGCGTCCTCCAACTCCATCTTCTGCTCCAGGAACAGTTTCTCCAGGTCCATGGTGGCCGGCAGGATATGGAACTGGATGTCGGGTCCCGCCAGGTCGGGACGAGATTTGCAGAAAGCCGCCACGTGCGCCGCCGACAGGGTCAGCAGACCCTTGCGGAACAGCAGGTACTTCATGGCTTCGGCGGCCAGCCGGCCGCCCTTGCTCATCTGGTTGACCGTCAGGGTCCCGGCTTTCAGGCGATAGCGAACGCCGGACAGATAGTGGTCCTGGAGGTTCTCGCCGACCCCGGGGACGTCGGCCACGACCGCGATCCCATGCTGGCGCAGAAGCTCGCCCGCGCCGACGCCGGACAGTTGCAGCAGTTGCGGCGAGTTGACCGCCCCGCTGGCCAGGATCACTTCCGCGCGCGCCTTGGCCACGCGCTTGACGCCGTTCTGGACGAACTCGACGCCCGCCGCGCGCTTGCCCTCGAACAGCACCCGGCTGGCCAGGGCGCCCGTTTCGACCCGCAGGTTCGGACGCTTCATGGCGGGGTGCAGATAGGCGACGGCGGCCGAACACCGCGCCCCGTTCTTCTGGGTCACCTGATACCAGGTGGCGCCTTCCTGGTCCTTGCCGTTCAGGTCGTCGTAGCGCGGGATGCCGGCCTGGTCGCAGGCCTCGATCAAGGCTTCGGAGATCGGGTTGCCGTCGCGCATGTCGGCGACGTTCAGAGGGCCGCCCGTGGCGTGCAGGTCGCAGGCCCCGCGCTCCTGGTTCTGCGCCTTGCGGAAATAGGGCAGGACGTCGTCCCAGGCCCAGCCCTCGCAGCCCAGCTGCCGCCAGCCGTCGTAGTCGGCCTGCTGGCCGCGCACATAGAGCATGGCGTTGATCGAGGACGAGCCGCCCAGCACCTTGCCGCGCGGCCATACGTGCTGGCGCCCGCCCGTGCCGGGATCGGGCTCGGTGGTGTAGAGCCAGTTGACCTTGGGGTCCTTCAGGGTCGAGGCGTAGCCGACCGGGATATGGATCATCAGGTTGGACAGGAACTGGGACGGGTTCTTGGTGGGGCGATCGTCGCCGCCGGCTTCCAGCAGCAGCACCTTGTGGCGGCCGTCCTCGGACAGCCTGGCCGCCAGCACGCAACCGGCCGAGCCGGCGCCCACCACGATGTAGTCGGCCTCGATGATCGACGTCATCGGATACTCCCTTGTCCGTCCCTTGATCCGTCTCGCGTGTCTCCGCGTGATCGGTGTTCACCCACAATGCGCGGGTCTGGCCGGGAGGCAAGGGTGTCGTCGGGGAAGGGCGGTGTTCGACGGTTGCTCATCATTCATACGCGTGTTTGAGTGCTTCCAAAATCAGGAGAAAACACCCCATGGCCGCGCCCAGCTTCGAGACCCTGCTCTATGCCGTCGAGGACGGGATCGCGACCATCACCCTGAACCGCCCCGAGAAGCTGAACGCCTTCACCGCCCGGATGATGAAGGAACTGATCGAGGTCTTCGACGTCACCGACGCCGACGACGCGGTGCGGGTGGTGATCGTCACGGGCGCGGGCCGGGCCTTCTGCGCGGGCGCGGATTTGTCGGGCGGCGGGGCCACCTTCGACCGCACCAATCCGCAAGCCCTAGAGAGGGAAGAGGGCAAGGTCGGCGACATCTACCGCGACGGCGGCGGCCGCGTGGTGCTGCGGATGTACGAGAGCCTGAAACCCATCATCGCCGCCGTCAACGGCGCGGCGGTCGGGGTGGGGGTGACCATGCAGCTGCCGATGGACATCCGCCTGGCCTCGACCGACGCCAAGTTCGGCTTCGTGTTCGCGCGCCGGGGCATCACGCCGGAGGCCTGTTCATCCTGGTTCCTGCCACGACTGGTGGGGATGCAGACGGCGCTGGAATGGTGCTTCACCGGGCGGGTGTTCAGCGCCCAGGAGGCGCAAGAGCGCGGCCTGGTCCGCTCGCTGCATGCGCCGGAAGACCTGCTGCCGGCCGCCCGCGCCCTGGCGCGCGAGATCGCCGACAACACCGCCCCGGTGTCGGTGGCCCTGTCGCGCCAACTGCTATGGCGCATGGCCGGCGCCGACCATCCGATGGAGGCCCACAAGGCTGACAGCCGCGCCATCCAGTCGCGCGGCGCGGCCGGCGACGCCAAGGAAGGCGTCAGCTCGTTCCTGGAGAAGCGCGCTCCGGTCTATCCGGACAAGGTGTCGGCGGACCTGCCGGATATCTGGCCGGCGTGGGGCGAGCATCCGTTCAAGTAGAGGCCTCTGGCATGGCGCGGGGAACGCGCTATATCCCCGCCCATGGCTGAAGCGTTCAACGACAAGACCCTGACCGGCGACAAGGCGACCCGCTACGCCGAGGTGGCCGAAGAGATCGCCTCGGTGCTGGAAGGCGAGACCAACCTCACCGCGCGCATGGCGACCGTGGCCTCGATGCTGGCCGCCAGCTTCGACCACTATTTCTGGACGGGCTTTTACGTGGTCGATCCGTTGAAGGACCGCGAGCTGGTCGTCGGACCCTACCAGGGCACGCTGGGCTGCCTTCGCATCGCCTATGGACGCGGCGTCTGCGGCGCCGCGGCGGCCACCGGCCAGACCCAGTTGGTCGAGGACGTCCATGCCTTTCCGGGACACATCGCCTGCGACAGCCGGTCCCAAAGCGAGATCGTCGTGCCGGTGTTCAACGCCGCCGGGACCCTGCTGGCGGTGTTCGACGTCGACTCCGACCAGCCGGCGGCCTTTGATGTCATTGATCAAAAAGGCCTCGAGACGATCCTGAAGGCGACTTTCGCCTAAGTGTATCGCCGCCGATACAAGGTGGCCCGGCGGTTGCAGTCCTGATCCCAATCATTCCCTAACCGGATCGGATTAGGACTCATGACGATGCTGGACGTTGAAACCCTTCACCCGCGCGACCTGACCGAGGCCGACCTGCGGATGTGGCGCGACATGGCGGCGGCCGAGCCGGCCTTCGACAGCCCGTTGCTGGGTCCGGATTTCGCCCAAGCGGTCGGCGTCGTGCGCGACGACGCCCGCGTGGCGGTGATCCGCCGTGACGGCGAAACCCTAGGCTTCCTGCCGCATCACCGTCGTCCCGGCGCCATGGCCCGGGCCATCGGCTCGCCGCTGTCGGACTATCACGGCCTGGTCTCGCGTCCCGACGCCGAGCTGACCGGCGCGCGGGTGCTGGGCGCGGCCGATCTGACCGCTTATCGTTATACCGGTCTGATCGACCCCTACGGCGTGTTCGGCCAGGGCGAGCTGAAGACCGCCCATGTCATCGCCCTGGGCAACACCGACGCCGAGACCTATCTGGAGGCCGTCCGCGCGGCGAGCCCCAAGAAGATCAAGAACTGGCGCCGCTTGGACAACAAGCTCGAGCGCGAGATGGGGGCCGTCGAACTGGTCGCCGCCGATCGTTCGCGCGAAGCCTTCGACCAACTGATCGCCTGGAAGCGCGAGCAACTGGAGCGCACCGGCGTCCACGACTTCCTGCGTCCTGACTGGACCCGCGACCTGATGCTGAACCTGTTCGAGAAGCAGACAGGGCCGTTCCAGGGGCTGATGATCAACCTCTATGCCGGCGGCGAACTGGTCAGCGGCCATTTCGGCGTGCGGCTGAACGGCGTCTATCACCCGTGGATCGCCTCGACCAATCCGGCCTATGGCGAGTGGTCGCCCGGCCAGATCTTCTTCATGCGGGCCATCGCGGCCATGCCGGGCCTGGGCCTGCACCGCTATGACCTCGGTCCCGGCCACGACCACTACAAGGGCGCCTATGCCCTCGGCCAGATCCAGATCGGCGAAGGCACGGCGACCGCCGCGACCATGGCCGGCCGCGTCGCCAGCTCGCTGGACGGGGTGATGGCCCTGGCCGGTTCGCGCGGCGCGGGCCCGGTCGGACGGCTGAGCCGGCGGATGGACGCCATCGCCAGCGTCGAACTGACCATGGGCGGGCGCGTGCGCGGTCTGGTCGACGCGTTCGCTAACCAAGCGCAAAGGCGAGCCGGGTAAACTCCGCCAAAGCCTGGAGTTCCCATGCGCGTCACGGTCATGATCCCCACCCAACGACGTCTCGACGGCCTGGCCGTCGCGGCCCGCTCGGTATTCGCCCAGGTCGGCGTTGATTTCGCCGTCCTGGAGCTGGTGATCGTCGACAATGACCAGGCGCCGTCGGCCCAGGCCACGGCCGAAACGCTGGCGCGGCAGGCGCCATTTCTGGTCCACTATGTCCACGAGCCGCGTCCCGGCGTGGCCCATGCCCGCAACGCCGGCATGGCCAAGGCGAGCGGCGACCTGATCGCCTTTCTCGACGACGACGAAGAGGCCCCGACCGGCTGGCTTGCCGCCTTGCTGGCCGCCCAGGTCCGCTACGAGGCCGATGTGGTGTTCGGTCCGGTCAAGGCCCGCGCGCCGGTCAGCGTGGCCCAGCACCGCGACTATCTGGAGCGGTTCTTCTCGCGCGAAGGCCCCGCCGAGGCCGGCGTTATCGACCACTATTACGGCTGCGGCGACAGCCTGCTGCGCCGCGCCGCCTTGCCCGATCCGCTCGCGCCGTTCGCCGTGGAGCGCAACCATATCGGCGGCGAGGACGACATGCTGTTTGGCCACATGCAGGCCAGCGGCGCGACCTTCGCGTGGGAGCCGGCGGCCTGGGTCTGGGAAGATCCCGTGCCCGACCGCCTGACCCTGGACTACACGATCCGCCGCGCCTTCGCCTATGGCCAGGGTCCGACCTCGCACTGCGCCGCCGCCAGCCCGCCCGACCGGGTCGGCGTGGCCCGTTGGATGGCGGTGGGCGTCGTGCAGACCGCGCTGTTCGGCGTCGTGGCCGGCTTCAAATGGCTGACCCGCGCGGGCGACCGGGCCGACTGGCTGGACCGCGCCGCCCGGGGCCTGGGCAAGACCCTTTGGTGGGGGCCGTTCAAGATCCATTTCTACGGAAGGACCGCGTCGTGAGCATCATCACCGACTGGACCGACGCTAAGGCCGCGGCCTTCGGCCGGGAGAACCTCATCTTCCAGCACGGCCTGCACGAGCGGCCGATGTTCGACGACGAAGGCCTGGCGCGGCTGCTCGACCAGTATCCCCGCGACCAGCTGGGCGTGTTCACCATGGGCGAGGACCCCAAGGCCTGGACCACCTGGCGTAAGGGCGCGGCGGGGAACCTGACCGGCGACCAACTGCTGGAGGCCGCCAAGACCGGCCGCATCTGGCTGAACCTGCGCCACACCAACGACTTCGTGCCGGAATACGCCGCCCTCTGCGACGAGATCTTCGCCGAGAAGGAGGCCCGCGTGCCGGGCCTGAAGACCTTTAAGCGCGACCTGGGCATGCTGATCAGCAGCGCCAACGCCCAGGTCTTCTATCATCTGGACGTGCCGCTGGTGTCGCTGTGGCAGATCCGCGGGCAGAAGAAGGTCTGGGTCTATCCGGTGGCCGACCCCTATGTGGGCGAGCTGGCGCTGGAGAAGATCGTCCTGAAGGAAACCGCCGAGCAGTTCGCCTTCGAGCCCGCCTGGGACGCCGGCGCCCAGTGCGTCGACATGACCCCGGGAACCATGGTCACCTGGCGCCAGAACGCCCCGCACCGGATCGAGAACGGCCCGATGCTGAACGTCTCGGTGTCGATCGAATTCATGACCCCGCCGGCTCTGATGCGGGCCAATGTCATCTACGCCAACGGCGTGCTGCGCCGCCGGCTGGGCGCAAAGCCGCGCATCCAGAACGGTTTCGGCCCCACGGCCCTGGGCAAGCTGGCCGTGGCGCGCGGGGCCAAGGCGCTGAACCTGCAGACCCCGCATGTGCGCCACCTGCCGGTGACGTTCGGGCTGGACGCGGCCCGGCCGGGGGTGCTGGTCGAGCGCCAGTAGACATCTAGCCGTCTAAGGTTGTCATCCCGGAAGCCTCGCAGAGGCTGTCCGGGACCCAGGGGAACCGCAAGGCATTTGCCCAGTCACCTGGGTCCCGGACAAGCGCTCCGCGCTTTCCGGGATGACAACGGGGAGGGGCAGCATTGCCACTTGATCCTCGCCCGCTAGACGCGCGGCCTCCGCCGTGATCCGCTCCGTCCAAACCGGAGAGCCTCCATGCGTACGCTTGTGCTGCTGGCCGCCCTGGCGACCGCCATCCCCGCCCTGGCTCGCGCCCAGAACGACCCGACCGTGGTCGGCGCGGCCAAGCCCTCGTCCTATGCCGGGGCCGCCGACCTGAACGGCCAGATGGCCAAGTCTCGCGAGACCAAGACCTCCGACGATATGCCCAAGGGGCCCAAGGCCTATCTCGGCGCCTGGGTGGTCGGCAAGGACGGGGAAGGGGCCGACGTCTGCACCGTCAGGTTCAACGCCGCCGGGGTGATCGGCGGGTTCCAACTGGTGGCGCCCAAGAGCTGCAAGGGGGCGGTCGAACATTGGGACGACCTCTATGCCTGGCGCATCGGCCCCGGCGGCGAGATCGTCATGGCCGACGCCACGCGGCGGTCGATGTACGTTTTCAAGAAGCTGGACGACGAGGTCTGGGCGACCGAAGGGGCTGATTGGGATCGCCTGCTGCTGCGGCGAGCCAGCAAGGTCGGGATCAGCCGGTAGGGGTCCCCGTCTTCGCCGCCGCTTTCGTCAGCGCCCGCAGCGCGTCCTTGCCCACCCAGCGCGGCGCCGCGTCGGGCGAGGCGGCCAGGCGGCGGGCGGTCTCCAGGGCGGCGGCCTTGAGCACGGGGTTCGACCGCAGCCCGATCGCCCGCAGGGCCCAGTTCACCGCCTTCTTGACGAAGTTCCGATCGTCGCTGGCGGCGCGTTCGATCAGCACAAGCCCGTCCAGGAACGGCTGGTCGGGCGCGCTCTTGTCATGCAGGGCCAGGCAGGCCAGCAGGGCGAAGGCCGCGCGTCGGCCAAATTCGTCGTTCAGGCCCGCCCACGCCTCGATCTTGGCGAAGGCGTGAGGGGAGCGGTCGAACAGCTTGAAACAGACGGTGTCGACGATGGCCCAATTGTCGAAATCAGCCCTCCAGGCGTCCATCTGCTCGGGTGTCACCCAGGCAGGGTCGTCGACCAGACTGGCCAGCATCCGCGCCTCATGGATCCCGCTCGCCCACAGGCCGGCGGCCAGGTCATGGTCTCGGCCCAGGCGCTTGGCGATCTTCTGCAGGTTCGCCATCGACACGCCCAGGGCGCCGGGCGCGTCGATGCCGAAGCGGTCGAGATTGGCCAGGTCATGGTCGGTGGCCGCCGACCGCAGGGCGGCCAGGGCCTCGTCGACGCGATCCTCGATTCCGATGCCCATTCCACGCTCCGTCAGCGGCGGTCTCAGGTGGTTGGAGATCATCGGCGCCGTCAAGTCGGCCCAGATTGTCGCAGTCGCTCGCATGGTTAATGCGCCGTTAGGAATCAGCCGCCATTGCTGGGCTTGGCCTCGGAAAGGCTTGGAGATTCGGGATGAAGGCGTTCGGCCGCTTGACGATCGCGTGGAAGCTGGTGGTGGTGGCGGGTCTGGCCATCGGCCTGCTGCTGATGGGCGCCGCCGTGGCGGTGACCTCGCATACCAGCGCCATTGTCGCGGGCCTGACGCACCGCTATGCCGACGCCGTGGCCGACGACGCCATCGAGGAGGTCAAGGCCCAGATCGGCCAGGTCGAGGCCACCGCGCGCTCGATGGCCGGCTCGATCGAGGCGGCCCACGCCCAGGGCCTGCGCGACCGCATGACCGTCACCCAGATGCTCAAGCCCCAGGCCGAGGCCACGCCGATGGTGCTGGGCAGCTGGTTCATCGCCGCCTCCAACGCCTTTGACGGCAAGGACGCCGAGATGATGGGCCAGACCGCCATCGGCTCCAATTCCAAGGGCGAGTTCTCGCCCTACTGGGTGCACGACGGCGACAAGGTGATCTTCCAGCCGCTGGACGACGGCGACAGCTACACCCAGCCCTATTATGCGATCCCCGCCAAGTCGGGGAAGGCGACCATCATCGAGCCCTATCCCTACGACGTGGCCGGCAAGTCGGTGCTGATGACCTCGGTCGTCTTCCCGGTGAACTCCGGTGGCCAACTGCTCGGCGTGGCGGGCCTGGACCTGTCGCTGGACAAGATCTCCGAGCGCCTGTCGGCCATGAAGCCCCTGGGCGGCGGCCGCGTGATGCTGCTGTCCAGCGCCGGCAAGTGGGTCGCCCATCCCGAGGCCTCCAAGCGCATGGCCGCCTATGCCGATCCGGGCGCCGACGCGGTGCAGACCGCGCTGCAGGGCGGCGAGGTCGCCAACACCATCGCCGGCGTCAAGGTCGGCGACGTGGAGATGGAACGCATCGTCCGCCCGATCGCCATGCCGGGCCTGAACACCACCTGGGTGCTGGTCATGGACGTGCCGCGCGCCGCCATCACCGGTCCGGCCGACAAGCTGGCCAAGATCCTGTTCGTCGGCGGGCTGGTGATCACCGCCGCCGTGCTGCTGGCCCTGTTCCTGGCCAGCGCCAGCCTGGTGCGCAAGCCCCTGGCCGGCCTGACCCGCTCGGTCGACGCCCTCAGCGCCGGCCGCTACGACCAGGCGGTGCCGGGCGTGGAGGGCGGCGATGAGATCGGCCTGATCGCCCGCGCCCTCGACGGCTTTCGCCACGACCTGGCCCGAGGTGAGCGCGACCGCGCCGAGCAGGAGGCCGAGCGCGTCGTCGTCGAGGCCGAGCGTCAGCGCCATGCTCAGGACGCCGAGGCCCAGGCCCAGGCCCAGGCCCGCGCTGTTTCGACCCTGGCCGACGGCATGGAAAAGCTGGCCGACGGCGACCTGATCTGGCGCATGCGCGAGGACGCCTTCGCGCCCGAGGCCCGCAAGATCCCCAGCGACTTCAACGCCGCCGTGGAAAGCCTGCAGCAGACGATGGCCGGCATCCTCAACGCCGCTCGCAGCATCCGCACCGGCTGCGGCGAGATCTCCAACGCCGCCGACGACCTGTCACAGCGTACGGAGCGCCAAGCCGCCGGCCTGGAGCAGACCGCCGCCGCCCTCGACCAGATCACCGCCACCGTCCGCAAGAGTTCCGACAACGCCGAGAAGGCGCGCGGCGTCACCCAGAGCGCCAAAACCAACGCCGAGAAGAGCGGCCAGGTGGTGCGCGAGGCCGTGCTGGCCATGGGCGGCATCGAGAAGTCGTCGCAGTCGATCACCCAGATCATCGGCGTCATCGACGAGATCGCCTTTCAGACCAACCTGCTGGCCCTCAATGCCGGCGTCGAGGCGGCTCGGGCCGGCGACGCGGGCCGGGGTTTCGCGGTGGTGGCCCAGGAAGTGCGGGCCCTGGCCCAGCGCTCGGCCGACGCCGCCAAGCAGATCAAGGGCCTGATCCGCGAGTCCAGCGAGCAGGTCGGCAAGGGCGTCAAGCTGGTCGGCGAGACCGGCCAGACCCTGGACCAGATCCTGGGTCAGGTGATCGAGATCAACGACCTGGTCGGCGAGATCGCCGCCTCGTCCAAGGAACAGGCCCTGGGCCTGGCCGAGGTCAATGTCGCGGTCAACCAGATGGACCAGGTCACCCAGCAGAACGCGGCCATGGTCGAGCAGTCGACCGCCGCCAGCCACGCCCTGGCCTCCGAGGCCGCCGAGCTGGAGCGCCTGATCGGTCGCTTCCAGGTGGGCGCGCAGGTCCACGAATATCGTCCGCGGCAGGAGCCCGTGCGCCGCGACGTCCCGGCCCCCGCGCGCCGCGAGGCCTTCCGCGAGCGCTACGTGCAGGGCGCCAACGCGCTGAAGATCGAGCCGCGCTCGCGTCCCGGCGAGTGGCAGGAGTTCTAGGATAGGCCGCGACGTCTTGCGTTGTGGCGGAGCCAAGCGAAGCGGCCCACATTCACCAAGGGGACGCTCATCCGACGTTAAGGGCGTTCCCGCTTAGTCTTTGAGTACGACGGGCTTCCGTCAGGACCACCATGAACGAACGCGCCGCGCCTTTCGAGACACCCCAGGCCGAGCCGGCCGCCACGCCGCGCTCGCGCGCCGCGCTGCTCAAGCGGCTGGCCGACGTGGTCTGCCTGCCGGCCAGCCGCATCAACGCGTTCGAACGGGCCATGACCGCCGACCTGCTGGTCGAGATGCTGCGCGACGCGGTCACCGCCGAGCGCGAGAAGGTGGCCCGGCGCCTGGCCAACCTGACCGAGATGCCCGGCGTGCTGGTGCGCATGCTGCTGCGCGACGAGCTGCCGGTGGCCCGCGCCCTGCTGGAGAATTGCCCCAGCCTCACCGACGCCGACCTGATCAGCTGTCTCTACAACGCCACCCAGGATCATCGCCGGCTGATCGCCCTGCGGCGCGGGGTCAGCGAGGTGGTCGCCGACGCCCTGGTCGACATGGACGAGACGGCGGTGGTCGAGACCCTGCTGAAGAACGAGCTGGTGCGCTTCAGCCACCAGGGGCTGGAGAACATCGTCGCGGCCACGCGCGACAATCCGCAATTGATTCCGCTGCTGCTCAAACGCTCAGAGCTGCGGCCCAGCCATGCCTATGTGATGTTCTGGTGGTCGGACGCCGACGCGCGGCGGACGATCTTGCAGCGTTTCGCCGTGTCGCGTGAAATTCTGCAGGACGCGGTCGGCGACGTCTTCCCCCTGGCCTCGGCCGAGGGCTGGCAGGATCCGCTATCGCGAAAGGCGTTGCAGTTCATCGAACGCCGTCAACGAAATCGCGCCGCCATCGCCAAGAGTCCGTATGACAGCCTCGAGGACGCGGTCGCCGCCGCCCAGGCCGGCATGACCCGCGAAACGGCCGAGGAGATCTCGTACCTGTCAGGCCTCAAGCCGATGACTGGGGCCAAGATCTTCACCGACCCGGGCGGCGAGCCGTTGGCGATCCTGTGCAAGGCCACCGGCCTGCCGCGTAGCGCCGTGAGGGCTTTGTGGCGTGGGTTGCGCCGACCCGAGACCGACTCGTCCGGCGCGCCGACGGCGGGCCTGGAGCGGGTGCTGACGGCGTTCGACACGATCGCCGTGGACCGCGCCCAGACCATGCTGCGCTACTGGAACTGGTCGCTGTCGTCGGCCATGACGCCGGCCTTGCTCAAGGCCATCCGCGAGGGCGACGAGGCGGCCGTCGACGAGTATTCCGTGCCTCAGCGCGCCGCCATGCTGGCGCTGTCCCGAGATTTCGGGCGCTAGAATATAGTATTCAACGAACGCATTCATCGACTGTGGTTTGTCAGAAACGATGAGTTTTGGCCACGCCATGAAGTGTTCGGGCGACTGGTAAGGCCAGTGCACTCTCCATCCCCCGGTAGAGTCCGCTTTGTCTATGTTGCTCGGGTGTAATAATCTGCTATCCAAAACTGAATTGGTCCTACTTGGATCAAGGAATCGGGGGAGCACAAGAAAATGGACGAGCAGTCCGAACTCATTGAAGTCACCGCGAGCTTGGTCGCCGCCTATGTGGGCGGCAACAGCATCGCCGCGGCCGATGTGCCGGCGCTGATCCGCAGCGTGCACAAGGCGCTGGCGAGCGTCGGCGGCGCTTCCGAGATCGCGGCCGAAGCCAAGGAGCCGGCGGTGTCGATCCGGCGCTCGATCACGCCGGACTACCTGATCTGTCTCGAGGACGGCCGGAAGTTCAAATCGCTGAAGCGCCATCTGCGCACCAAGTACGACCTGAGCCCTGAACAATACCGGGCCCGTTGGGACCTGCCCAAGGACTACCCGATGGTGGCCCCCAACTACGCCCAGGCGCGCTCGGACCTGGCCAAGCAGATGGGCCTGGGTCAAGGCGGCCGTAAGCCGGCGCGGAAGCGGGGTTGAAGCCCTCGAGCGTCCGCGGACGCTGAGCGGGACGCCCCCTCCGTCACGATGCGTATTCGCATCGCGCCACCTCCCCCGCTTTGCGGGTGAGGAAAAGATCAGCGCCGCTTCCTCCTCGCCCGTGAAACGGGGAGGTGGCGCGTCGCTAGCGGCGACGTGACGGAGGGGGCGTCGCGGCGCCCGTCTCACCGCACGGCCCGCACCGCCTCCGCCGTCACCTGACGCACCAGCGGCCGCCCGGCCTCGGCGTCGGCCAGGCTGCCCAGCGTGGCTTGGGCGATGGCCGACAGGGCTTCCTGCGTGAGGAAGGCCTGATGGCCGGTGACCAGCACGTTGGGGAAGGTCAGCAGGCGCTGGAAGACATCGTCCTGGATGATCTCGTTGGACAGGTCCTCGAAGAACAGGTCGGCCTCCTGTTCGTAGACGTCGAGGGCGACGCCGCCCACCTGGTGGGACTTCAAGCCGTCGATCAGCGCCGCCGTATCGATCAGCGCGCCCCGGCTGGTGTTGATGATCGTCACGCCTGGACGGGCGCGCGCCAGGCGATCCGCGTCGATCAGGTGGCGCGTGCCCGGCGTCAGCGGGCAGTGCAGGCTGATCAGGTCGGCCTCGCGGAGCAGGGTGTCAACCGCGACATAGCGCACGCCGATCGCCACCAGGGCGGGATCCTCGACCAGGTCGCTGGCCAACACCGCGCAACCGAAACCCAGGCGCAGCGTCCGCGCGACCAAGGCGCCGATGCGGCCCGTGCCGACCACGCCGGCCGTGCGTCCCGCCAGGTTGCGGCCGATCAGGCCGTCCAGAGCGAAGTTGTTCTCGCGCACCCGGTTCCAGGCGCGAGGGATGTTGCGGTCCAGCGCCAGGATCAGGCCGATCGTGAACTCCGCCACCGCCTGCGGCGAATAGGCCGGCACGCGCACGACGGTGACGCCCAGGCGCTCGGCGGCCTCCAGGTCGACGTTGTTGAAGCCCGCGCACCGCAGGGCCACGAGGCGCGTGCCGCCCTGGGCCAGGGCCTCCAGGACCGCCGTGTCCACCCGGTCGTTCACGAACACGCAGGCGGCGGGGTAGCCGCGCGCCAGGGCGACGGTGCTGGCGTCAAGCCGGGCCTCGAAATAGTCGATCCCGTGACTGAAGTCGCGATTGGCCTCGTCGAGGAAGCGGCGATCGTAAGCCTTGGTCGAAAATACCGCGACCCGCATCGGGGAGGTCCTTTCGTGAAGATCATGCCGCCCGGCGCATCGAGGCCTTGGCGCGGGGCTTGGCCGGAACTGGGAATGGAATCCCTGGCCCTATCGAACGCCGCCAGGGGGCGTGTTTTTTCGGTCACTGTCCGGTCAGCCGAGCGGCCGCACGAGGATGTCATTACCCTGAGTCTGAGCGTTCATTAACTTTAATTCAAACAATCGCTTGCGCCCCGTGCGCGCTTTTTGACCGGCCCTTCGCATCCGCGTTCTGGCCCGGACGTTTCGCTTGCGGATTGACTCATCTCAACAAACTTTGCCGTGGGCGGCCATTTTCGGCTGGCGCCGATTCGGTCCTTAAGACATAGTGAATCGTCGTGATTCCAACGGCTTGTTAAGGAATCTGAAGATGAACGCGCAGATGAGCGCATCGGCCACGGCGGCCCGCGCTCACCAGGAGATGTTCGCCTACTGGGCGTCCCTCCGTCGGGGGGCTAGCCTCCCGTCGCGCCTTGATCTGCATCCGGCCGGCATCAAGCGGATGTTGCCGACCGTCAGCCTGATCGACGTCAAGCGCGACCCGGACGGCGCGCTCGACTACCGCCTGCGCCTGGCCGGCACGGGTCTCTACTCGGTCTATGGCCGCGAGATCACCGGCCGCACCCTGGACGACGTCTACAACACCGCCGCCGTCGAATACTGGCGCGAGCAACTGGGCAAGGTCGTCACCGAGCGCCGTCCCGGCGTGGGCGTGCACAGCCTAGCCTGGAAGGGCACGCCGCACATGTCGATCCTGTGGCTGCGCCTGCCGCTGGCCAGCAACGGCAAGGACGTCGACATGATCCTCGGCTACGACGCGGTGGTCGGTTCGCAGACCGCCGACCAGCACAGCGGGATCCGGGCGGCTTAATATCCCAATCCGATCATCCCGACGAAAGTCGGGACCCAAGCTGACTATCAGGCAAACATGCTTGCAGCTGTGAGCGACCGCGCGAACCCTTAAACTCGGCTTGGGTCCCGACTTTCGTCGGGATGAGCGGAGTAGAGGAGAGTCACCCCTCCAGAAACGCTTCCACTTCCCGCCGACTGGGCATCGACGGCGCCGCGCCCGCCTTCTGCACCGACAGGGCCGCTGCCGCGTTGGCGTATTCGACGGCCTCGCGCAGGTCCATGTTGGCGGCCAGGCAGGCGGCCAGGGCCCCGCAGAAGCAGTCGCCGGCCCCGGTGGTGTCGATCGCCTTGACCTTGCGGCCCTCGATCAGGAAGGCCTCGTCGCGGCGCACGGTGGCCACGCCCGCCGAGCCGAGGGTGACGATCACCGTCTGGTCGGGGCGGCTCATCAGCTTGCGCGAGACGCGGGAGACCTCCTCCAGGCGCGTGGGCTCATGGTCGAGCCGGGCATAGGTGGCCAGCTCGGTCTGGTTGAGAATGAGGATGTCGGTCAGCGGAAACAGCGCCGCGCCCTGGGGTAGGGCGGGGGCGGCGTTGAGGATGCGCAGGGCGCCCTTGGCCACGCCGGCCCGGAACAGGGCCTCGATGGCCGGGGCGGGGGTCTCCAGCTGGCACAGCAGCACCCGCTGACCCTCCAGGGCCGTGGCGGCCACGTGCTGAGGGGTGAGGGTGGCGTTGGCGCCGCTGGTGACGACGATCATGTTCTCGCCGCTGGACGACACCCAGACATGGGCCTGGCCCGTGGGGATCGAGGGCAGCTCGGTGACGTCGGAGACCTGGACGCCGTAGCCGGCCAGCTTGGCCTTCAGGCTGGGGCCGCTGTCTTCCTTGCCGACCGCGCCCATGAGGCGGGTTGGCGCGCCGAAGCGGGCGGCCGCGACGGCTTGGTTGGCGCCCTTGCCGCCGGGAAACAGCTCCAGCGAGATGCCGGCCACCGTCTCGCCCGGCCGCGGCAGGTCGTCGACCCGCGCCACGGCGTCCAGATTGATCGACCCCAGTACAAAAACGCCCATTGTTCTTCTTCTACTTCTCTTGGTTTTTTAGCCGCCCCCAGAACCTCGCTGGAAGCTTTCGACCAGACTGCCGGCGACGAGTCGCCAACCGTCCACTAGCACGAAGAAGATCAGCTTGAACGGCAGGCTGATCGACGCCGGCGGCAACATCATCATGCCCATGCTCATCAGCACGCTGGCGACCACCAGGTCGATGACCAGGAACGGGATGAACAGCAGGAAGCCGATCTCGAAGGCGCGCTTCAGTTCCGAGATCATGAAGGCCGGGGTCACCACCTTGAGCGGCGTGTCGACGGCGGTCTTGGGTTTCTCGATCTTCGACAGGCGGATGAACAGGGCCAGGTCGTCCTGATCCACCTGGCGCAGCATGAACACCTTCACCGGCGCCGCGGCGGCGTCGAAGGCCTCGGGCATCTCGATCTGCTTGTCGAGCAACGGCTTGATCCCGTCGTCGTAGGACTTCTCGAAGGTCGGGCCCATGACGATGGCGGTCAGGAACAGGGCCAGGCTGATGATCACCGGGTTGGGCGGGCTCTGTTGGACGCCGATGGCGGTGCGTAGCAGGCCCAGCACCACCACGATCCGCACGAACGAGGTGGTCATGATCACGATCGACGGAGCCAGGGACAGCACGGTCAGCAGGCCGACCATCTGCACCACGCGCTCGGACAGCCCCGCGCCGGTGCCGAGATCGACATTGATCGCCGACTGGGCGACGGCCACGGCCGGGCCGAGCACGGTGACCAGACCGGCGAGCACGGCGATGATCGCCGCCTGGCGAAGGTCCTTGGGGTCGGCGCCGGTAATGGACTTGAGCAGGCCGCGCATCAGGACACGATCTCCGCGGAAGATTTGCCGGACGACGGCGATGAAGGTTTGGGTTTGGGCGGGGCAGGGGGGCGCTTGGCCTTGCCCGGCGCCCAGTCCAGCAGTTGACCCTCGCCCAGCATCAGCAGGCGCTCCTCGCCGTCCAGGGTGAACAGCACCAGGCGGCGGGTGGGGTCCAGGACCAGGGTCTCGACCACCTGCAGGCGGCGATCCTTGCGCAGGGCGGTGATGCGCGACATCGCGTCGGGGCCGAACTTGCGCAGGGCCACGCCGGCCAGCCCGACCAGCCCCAGGGTGACGGCCAGGGCGGCGACGGCGCGGATCAGTTCAACGAAGTCGAAGTTCATGACGCCTGACGCGAAAATGGGGGCGCGGCGCAGGGCCGCACCCCTGGTGTGCCCCAAGGTTCTTAAGGCCGGATTAACCCTGTTTCTTCACCATGAGTCGCATGGGTCCCGATGACATTCCCCTATTCGCGATGCTCAAGAGCCGCATGGGCTATCTGTCCGAGCGGCAGAAGGTCATCGCGCAGAACGTCGCCAACGCCGATACGCCGGAATACCAGCCGCGCGACCTGAAGGCCTACACCTTCAAGGCGACACTGGACCAGAGCGCGGCGGGTCAGCCCTATCGCGGCGGACAGGTCTCCGGCCCCGCGACGACTGGCGTGCAGATGATGGCCACCAGCGCCGCGCACATGGCCCCGTCCAAGCCCGCGGGCGTGTGGCGCTCGCCGGAAGGGCCCGACAGCGAGACCACGCTGGACGGCAATTCGGTGACGCTCGAGGACCAGATGCTCAAGATGACCGACGCACGCATGAACTATGACGCGGCGATCGGTTTCTACCAGAAGTCCATGGCCATGCTGAAGACGGCGACTCGCCGTCCGGGCAGCTAGGGGAAAGAGTTAGATGACCGAGATCCGCTCCCAGTCCATGGCGACCATGGCCATCGCCGCCAGCGCCCTGAAGGCCCAGCAGGGCCGGATGCGGGTGATCGCCGAGAACATCGCCAACGCCAACTCCACCGCCCGCGTGGCCGGCGGCGACCCCTATCGCCGCCAGGTGCCGGTGTTCAAGCCGACCACTCTGGTGGGCGGCGGCGAGGGCGTGGCCATGGCCAAGGTTGATCCGGATCGCAGTGACTTCAAGACCGAGTACGACCCCGGCAACCCGGCCGCCGACGCCAAGGGCTACGTCAAGCTGCCCAACGTCGACACCCTGGTCGAGGCGCTGGACATGAAGGAGGCGCAGCGCGCCTACGAAGCCAATATGAACGTCATCGAGACGTCGCGCGCCATGGAAGCGCGCACGCTCGACATTCTGCGCAAGTAGGGGAGCCTAAGCGATGATGACCGCGCTCGCGGCCGCCAAGGCCTACGCCGCCCAGGGTTCGATGGCCACGCCCTCGCTGGGCGGAGTCGGTGAAGCCAAGAAGGGCATGGACTTCGGCGCCATGGTCAGGTCGGCCATGACTGACACCCTGCACCAGACCCGCGCGGCCGAAACCAAGATGGCCCAGCAGGCGTCCGGCAAGGCCGAACTGATCGACGTCGTCACCGCCATCTCGTCCGCCGAGGCCAGCCTCGACACCGTGATGGCCGTCCGCGATCAGGTGATCTCGGCGTACCAGGAAATCATGCGGATGCCGATCTAGCGGCGAGCGGCGGTTCGCCCTTCAAGGCGAGGTTGGAACCGCTCCTTCGCGATCCGCGACGACGCATCGGGACGGCATGGATTTCCATGCCGTCCCGATGCGTTTCAGCTGACGTCGAAACGATCGGCGTTCATCACCTTGTTCCAGGCCGACACGAAGGCCTTGACGAACTTCGCCTGGGCGTCGGAGCCGGCATAGGCTTCCGCCAGGGCGCGAAGTTCGGAGTGCGAGCCGAAGATCAGATCGACGCGCGTGCCCGTCCACCGCGGCGCCTTCGACTGGCGATCACGGCCCTCGTAGGTGTCTCCGCCCTCCGTCGCGCTCCATTCGGTACGCATGTCCAGCAGGTTGACGAAGAAGTCGTTGGACAGGGTTCCGACCCGCTGGGTGAAGACGCCGTCCTTTGAGCCCTGGGCGTTGGCGCCCAGGACGCGCAGACCGCCCACCAGCACCGTCATCTCCGGCGCGGTCAGCCGCAGCAGCTGGGCGCGATCCACCAAGGCTTCCTCCGGCGCCATGAACTGCTTGGTGGCGCGCCGATAGTTGCGGAAGCCGTCGGAGATCGGCTCGAGCGGCGCGAACGAGGCCGCGTCGGTCTGGTCCTGCGAGGCGTCCGTGCGGCCCGGCGTGAAGGGAACCTCCACGGGCGAACCGGCGTCGCCGGCGGCCTTCTCGATCGCCGCGGCGCCGCCGAGCACGATCAGGTCGGCCACCGACACCGTCTTGCCGCCGCCCGCCGAGGCGTTGAACGCCGCCTGGAGGGCCTCGAGTTTTTGCAGGACCTTGGCCAGCTCGGGCGGATCATTGACCTCCCAATCCTTCTGCGGCGCCAGTCGGATGCGGGCCCCGTTAGCCCCGCCGCGCTTGTCGGACCCGCGGAACGTCGAGGCCGACGCCCAGGCGGTGGAGACCAACCGCGATACCGACAGTCCCGACGCCAGGATCTTGGCCTTGAGGGCGGCGATGTCGGCCGCGTCGATCAGCGGGTGGTCCGCGGCCGGAACCGGGTCCTGCCAGATCAGCGTCTCCGTCGGCACGAGCGGGCCCAAGTAACGCGCGACCGGTCCCATGTCGCGGTGCGTCAGCTTGAACCAGGCGCGGGCGAAGGCGTCGGCGAACTGGTCCGGATTGTCGTGGAAGCGGCGCGAGATCTGTTCGTAGGCGGGATCGAACCGCAGGGAGAGGTCCGTCGTCAGCATGGTGGGGACGCGCTTCTTGGCGCTGTCGAACGGATCGGGGATGTCGGCGGGCGCGCCCTTGGCCTGCCATTGCTGGGCGCCGGCCGGGCTGTGGGTCAGCTCCCACTCGAACTTGAAGAGGTTGTCGAAGAAGTGGTTGCTCCACGCCGTCGGGGTTTGGCTCCAGACGACCTCCGGGCCGCCGGTGATGGAGTCCGCGCCGATGCCCGTGCCGTGCTTGCTGCGCCAGCCCAGACCCTGGTCCTCGATCTCGCCACCTTCTGGCTCGGGACCGACGAACGAGGGATCGCCCGCGCCGTGGGTCTTGCCGAAGGTGTGGCCGCCGGCGATCAGGGCGACCGTCTCCTCGTCGTTCATGGCCATGCGCGCGAAGGTCTCGCGGATGTCGCGGGCGGCCGCGAGGGGGTCTGGATTGCCGTTGGGTCCTTCGGGATTGACGTAGATGAGACCCATCTGCACGGCGCCGAGCGGGCCTTGCAGCTCGCGCTCGCCGCTATAGCGTTCGTCGCCCAGCCACGAGCCCTCTGGACCCCAATACAGCTCCTCCGGCTCCCAGGTATCGGCCCGGCCGCCGGCGAAGCCGAAGGTCTTGAAGCCCATGGTCTCCAGGGCGACATTGCCGACCAGGACGTAGAGGTCGGCCCAGGAAATCTTGTCGCCGTACTTCTGCTTGATCGGCCACAGCAGCCTGCGCGCCTTGTCCAGGTTGGCGTTGTCCGGCCAGCTGTTGAGCGGCGCGAAGCGCTGCTGGCCGCCGCCGGCCCCGCCGCGGCCGTCCGCGACCCGATAGGTGCCGGCGCTGTGCCAGGCCAGCCGGATGAACAGGCCGCCGTAGTGGCCGTAGTCGGCGGGCCACCAGTCCTGGGAGTCGGTCATCAGGGCGCTCAGGTCGGCGATGACCGCGTTCAGGTCGAGGGTCTTGAACGCCTCGGCATAGTTGAACGCCTCGCCCTGCGGACTGGACAGCGGCGAATGCTGCCGGAGACCGTCGAGACGCAGACCGTCCTGCCACCAATCACGATTACCGTGGCCACGCGCTCCGTGAACCACGGGGCATTTGCCGGATGCGCCGTCTTCGACCTTGGCGTCCATATTCGCCTCCCGTCAGCTTTTTGATTGTCGGGTCGGCCGAGGATGCGGCCTTTCCAGGCGGGCATGCAGCGCTCAATCGACGATCGTGTAAAACTGATAATTGCGATGGATCCGATCGAGAAATCCTATGCGGCGTGCCGCCCACGGATGAAGGGCGTCAGCGAGATTTTGCGCCGAAATGCGGTCGTCTGGCACGGTCGCCTCGACCATTCATTGATTTTTGGCGTTGAAATCTCGCGCCATCGGCCGTTTTCTATCGTTTTGGAGGCGCTCCGGGCGCCGACGACGCCTGGACGCCGTGCGAAGGCGAAGCCGATGAATTCGGTTCAGATCGCCGAGGCTTTGCTCGAGTTGGAAGGCGCGGCCGGTTTGGCCGGGCTCTTCAGTTCCGGGCGAAAGTGCGACGCGGTTCCGGTCCAGTTCGTGATGTTGAGGATGTTCCCGGACACCAGCCACGAGGACCTCGCGGCCGGCCTGCGGCTGGCCGTGACCCTGGCCAGGCTCGACGAGGCGGAGGTCGAGGCCCTGGGCGAATGGCGACCGCGCTCGACCTAGAGCATTTTCGAGCGAAGTGGATGCCGGTTCGCGTGAAGAAAATGCGTCAAAGCAAAAAGCTAGAGCCCCGGCCTGATGCAATCAGGTCGGGGCTCTAGGCCGGGCGCTGATCGCCTCAGCGCGAGATGGTGATGTTCACGTGGGGCAGCGCCGCCAGCCAGGCCGCGCCCTGGGTCCAGGCTTGGTCCGCCAGCTGGTGGACGTCGACCACGCCGCGCGCCGCGCCGATCATGCCGCCCCAGACGGCGACGTTCAGCAGCACCATGGCGAAGACGGCCCAGCGCAGGCGACCCATATAGACGCGGGCGCGGATCTGGGCGGGGGTGACGCGGGCTTCGAACGGACGGGCGGCGGCGAGGGTGGCGTTCATGGTCGATCTCCGTGAACCGATCCCGTCGGCGGCGAACCGCGCGGGGGAATCAGCTGTCGCAATAGGCTTCCCACGCCGCGCGTTCTGACTGACTGTGACAGGACGCCCCTGCGACAGGGCGCCGCTTCGCTGACGCTTCCTGGAGCCGCATGACCGACGCCATCGTCCTGGACCAGGTGAGCAAGGCCTATGATGGCGTGGCGGTTCTCGCGCCCACCAGTCTGTCCATCCCGAAAGGCCAGTTCGTGGCCCTGGTCGGCGGGTCGGGGGCGGGCAAGACCACCCTGCTCAAGACGATCAACGGCCTGGTCGCGCCCAGCGGCGGTGAAGCGCGGATCGACGGCGCCCCGACCGCCGACCTCGACGGCCCGACCCTGCGCCGGCGGATCGGCTACGTCTTCCAGGAGGTGGGCCTGTTCCCGCACCTGACCGTGGCCGAGAACATCGCCATCGTGCCGACCTTGCTGGGCTGGGAGCCCGCGACCATCACCGCGCGGACCGCCGAGCTGCTGGCGCTGGTCGCCCTGCCGTCATCGGTGCTGACCCGGCGGCCCTCGGCCCTGTCCGGCGGCCAGCGCCAGCGGGTTGGCGTGGCCCGGGCCCTGGCGGCGCGACCGTCGATCCTGCTGATGGACGAGCCGTTCGGGGCTCTGGATTCGGTGACCCGCGTCGCCTTGGCCGACGACGTGCGCCGCCTGCACGACGCGCTGGGGCTGACCACGGTGATGGTCACCCACGACATCGCCGAGGCCGTGCTGCTGGCCGACCGCATCGTGGTCATGGCGGCGGGGAGGGTGATCGCCGACGATACGCCGCGCGCCTTGCTGGCCGGTCACGCCGACCCGGCCGTTGAAGCCCTGATGCAGGCGCCGCGTCGTCAGGCCGCCCGGATGCGGGAGATCGCCGGTGAATAGCGGCCTGCTGTCCCTGCTGCCCGAACGGCTGGCCTGGCATGTGCTGCTGTCGGCCTCGGCCCTGACCTTGGGCTTGCTGATCGCCCTGCCGCTGGGCGTGCTGGCCGCTCGCAGCCCGCGCCTGCGCTGGCCGGCCCTGGCCCTGGCGGGACTGGTCCAGACCATTCCCAGCCTGGCCCTGCTGGCGCTGTTCTATCCGCTGCTGCTGCTCCTCTCGAACCTGGCCAAGGGCGCGCTCGGCCATGGCTTCTCGGCCCTGGGTTTCCTGCCGTCGCTGCTGGCCCTGACCCTCTATTCGATGCTGCCGATCCTGAGGAACACCGTGGCGGGCCTGACCGGGGTGGATCCGGCGGTGGTCGAGGCGGCGCGCGGCGTGGGCATGACCGACCGCCAGCGGCTGTGGCGGGTGGAGCTGCCGCTGTCGGTCCCAGTGATCATGGCCGGGGTGCGCACGGCGGCGGTGTGGACCATTGGGGCGGCGACCCTGTCGACCCCCGTCGGCCAGACCTCGCTGGGCGACTATATCTTCTCCGGCCTGCAGACCGAGAATTGGGCGATGGTCTTGACCGGCTGCGTGGCCTCGGCCGGGCTGGCCCTGGTGGTCGACCAACTTCTGGGCCTGGTCGAGCGCGGGGCCGAGCGGCGCGACCGGCGACTGTGGGGCGCGGGGCTTCTGGGTCTGGCGATCGGCCTGGCGGTCGCTGTCGCGCCCCTGGCGGCTGGTCTGGCGCGTCCGGCCAGCTATGTGATCGGGGCCAAGAACTTCTCGGAACAATATATCCTGGCCGAGGTGATGGCTGACCGGCTGGAGGGGCAGGGGGCCACCGTCACCCGCAAGATCAACCTGGGCTCGGCCGTCGCCTATCGCGCCTTGGCGGCCGGCGAGATCGACGCCTATGTCGACTATTCCGGCACCCTGTGGGCCAATGTCCTGGGCCGCAAGGACAACCCCGGCCGCGCCGCCGTGCTGGACGGCCTGCGCGCCGAGCTGAAGCGCCGCGACGGCGTGGTGCTGCTGGCGCCGCTGGGCTTCGAGAACGCCTACGCCCTGGCCATGCGCCGCGACCGCGCCGAGACCCTGGGGATCAAGACTCTCGCCGACCTCGCCGCCAAGGCCCCGGGTCTGACCATGGGCGGCGATCTGGAGTTCTTCTCGCGCCCCGAATGGGCCAGTGTCGAGACGACCTACGGCCTGAGGTTCAAGGCCAAGCGCCAGTTCCAGCCGACCTTCATGTACCGCGCCCTGGGCTCGGGCGAGGCCGACGTGATCTCGGCCTTCTCCAGCGACGGCCGCATCGCCGCCGACGATCTGGTGGTGCTGGGCGACCCCAAGGGCGCGCTGCCGCCCTACGATGCTGTCCTCCTGGTCGCGCCGGGCCGGGCGGACGACGCGCGACTGCGGCGCGCGCTGGCGGGACTGGACGGGGCGATCACGGTGGAGGCGATTCAGAGGGCCAACTTCTCGGTGGACCGCGACGCTGGAAAGGTCTCGCCGACCGAGGCGGCCGAGGTGTTGGAGAAAGCGCTCAAGCGCTGACGGGCGGAGATTTGGCATGGAAGATCACGAGGTTCGCGCGGCCCTGGATCGCCACTGGGCCGCCTCCGACGCGAACGACCTGGAGGCGGAGCACCAAATCTACCGAGAAGACGCGGTGCTGGACTATCCGCAGTCGGGGGAGCGCATCCGCGGGCGCCGGGGCATTCAGGCGTCTCGCGCCGCGCAGCCGGCCCGCAAGCACTTCACCGTGCGGCGGATCGTCGGCGCGGGCGATCTCTGGGTCACCGAATACGTCATAACCTATGACGGGCGACCGTCTTACACCGTGAGCATCATGGAATTCCGGGGTGAGAAGGTGGCTCGCGAGACCCAGTATTTCGGCGATCCGTTCGAGCCGGGGCCGTCGCGCGCGCAATGGGTGGAGCGGGCGCCTTGAAGCCCAGGCTTGCGACCTACTCCTCGTCCAGCGACACCGGGATCGTCAGCCCGCGCTTGACCACGCCCAGCGCCACATTGGTGGTGAACTTGCGGACGTTGGGGTTCTCGGTGGCCAGGCGGGCCATCAGGGCGTCGTAGGTCTCGGTGTCGGGCGCGGTCACCACCAGGATGAAGTCGGCCTCACCGGTCACGTAGAAGGCCTGCTGCACGTGCTCCTGGGCCGCCAGCCAGGTCCGGAGCTGGTTCAGCAGTTCGGGCCGGTCGCGCTCGACCTCCAGCGAGACGATGAAGAAGGTCGGCCGTCCCACCTTGCGCGGCTCCAGGATGGCGGTCTCGCGGACGATGACGCCGGCCTCCTTCAGCTTGCGCAGGCGGCGCTGCACGGCCGAGGGCGACAGGGCCACCCGCCGGGCCAGGTCCTCGGACGTCCGGCCGGCGTCCTCCTGGACCAGGTTGAGCAGCTGGCGATCGAAGCGGTCGAGTTTCATGGTCGCCAGCCTACGCCAAAACAACGCGTGGAAACGCCGAATTTCCGCGTTTCAAAGCGCGTCTTCGCGGCCAAAAGGCTCGTCCACGCGGCTAAACATCATGGCGTCGCTTTGCTCCCCCGAAGAGGTCGCCGCCTTGCTTGATCACCTGGAAATCCGCACCCGCCGCCTGCAAGACTGCACGGCCTTCTATCAGCGGGTCCTGGAACCCGCCGGCTATCGCCTGGTGGTGGACGGCCCCAAGAAGGGCTTCGGCTCGAACGGCGGGCGTCTCGACTTCTGGATCTGCGAGGGCGAGCCGTCGGTCGACGTGCACTACGCCTTCCAGGTCTCGGACCGGGAGGCGGTCGACCGGGCCTACGGCCGGTCGGGCGAACACGGCGGCGTGCAAGAGCGCGTGCCGGCGGTGCTGCCGCAAATCCACCCGCACTACTATGCCGGCTTCGCCCACGATCCGGATGGCCGGTTGATCGAGTTCGTGAGCCACGTTTCGGGGTAGGGCGGGGCGCCTGATGTAATAATCCGCATACCGCCCAAACACCGCTGTTCCGCCACTTCCGGCTTGCGACGGATTTGTGACGGTGCATTTTGGCGGCCATGCGTAGCTTGCCCTTCCTCGCCGCCGTCGCGGCGTCCGCCGCCCTGTTCTCCGCCGCCGGCTCGGTCCTGGCCGCGCCCGTCGAGGCCCCCAGACCCAAGCTGGTGGTGGTGATCTCGATCGACCAGTTCAGCGCCAACCTGTTCGAGCAGTACCGGGGCCAGTTCAAGGGCGGCCTGGGCCGGCTGGCGCGGGAGGGCACGGTCTATGCCAGCGGCTTCCAGTCGCACGGCATGACCGAAACCTGCCCCGGTCACTCCACCCTGCTGACCGGCAAGTATCCCAACAAGACCGGCATCGTCGCCAACGACTGGTACGACAGGGAGACGGGCAAGAAGACCTATTGCCTGGACGATCCGTCGGTGACCCTGGCCAACGATCCTTCGGGCGGCGGCCGCCTGGCCAGTCCGAAACTGCTGATGGCCGAGACCTATGGCGACTGGCTGAAGGCGGTGTCGCCCAAGAGCCGTGTCTATGCGGTGTCGGGCAAGGATCGCGGGGCGATCAACATGGCCGGCCACAAGGGCGATGGGGTGTTCTGGCTGGAGACGCGGTTTGGCATGACCACCTGGGTCGAGCCCGGTCAGGACGCCAAGACCCGCCTGGCGCCGGTGGCGGCGTTCAACGCCAAGCTGGTGGCCGACCAGAAGAACAAGCCGTTCGTCTGGACCTACGGGCACAAGAGCTGCGAGGCGCTGGAAGGCGACTACGTCACCGGCGGCCGGGCCTGGCATGCGGCCCTGCCGCCGCCCGCGCCCAAGGACGAGGCCGCCGCCACCAACGACCTGTCGGTCAGCCCCTATACCGACCGCGTGACCCTGGAAGCCGCCCAGGCCCTGCGTGAGGAATTCAAGCTGGGCGACGGCGAGGCGACCGACGTGCTGACCATCAGCCTGTCGGCCACCGACTTCATCGGCCACCGCTACGGCGCGCGCGGGCCGGAGATGTGCGACCAGGTTCTGCGCCTGGACGACCGGCTGGGCGTGTTCCTCGACAGCCTGGACAAGGTCAAGGGTCAGGTTCTGGTCGTGCTGTCGGCCGACCACGGCGGCTCGGACTTCCCCGAGCGGCTGGCCGAGCAAGGCTATGACGCCGGCCGGGTGCCGTCGATCCCGTGGATGAAGGCGCTGAACGCCCAGGTCCGCGAGCAGCTGAAGCTGGACCATGACCCGCTGGTCCAGGCCGGCGGCATCGATTCCCTGTACGTGGTTGGTGCCGACGGCAAGGTGCCGACGGTGCTGGACCGGGCCCGCGTGGTCACCGCGACCCTGGCGATCCTCGCCAAGCGCTCGGAGGTCTACGAGGCCTACGACACCAACGTGCTGTTCACCGCCGCCCCGCCGCCCAAGGGCACGCCGCCGGACGAGATCAGCGTCGCCGAGCGCATGCGTCGCAGCGCCTATCCGGGCCGGGTGGGCGATATCCTGGTGGCCTTCCAGCCCTACCAGACCCTGGCGGCGGCGGGCGCGAGCTATGTGGCCAGCCACGGCAGCCCCTGGGACTATGATCGCCGCGTGCCGATCGTGTTCTGGTGGAAGGGCGGCCCGACCCGCGAGCGCGTGCTGCCGATCGAGACGGTGGACATCGCGCCGACGATCGCGGCGGTGACCGGCGTGACCGCGCCGGCGGACGTGGATGGCCGGTGCTTGCCGCTGGGGGCTGGGCCGGGTTGCTGAACCCCTCTCCCGCAACGGGTCACGGCATTCACGTAAGTTATAAATCTTCTATTAGATCAACAATTTAGATATATCATCCTGAATATCCTTCTCCCCTTGCGGGAGAAGGTGGCCTCCGCAGGAGGTCGGATGAGGGGTCGCACAGGCCTGCCAATAGGCCTTTGAAACCACGCGACAATCGCTTTTCGACCCCTCATCCGTCGGCTTCGCCGCCACCTTCTCCCGCAAGGGGAGAAGGAAACGACGTGGCAAGTCCGACGGCATCTTTCGAGATGTGTGAATGCCGTAGCCCGCCGGGAGAGGGTCTTGAGCCGGCGAATCCATGCGCCGAAAGCGGCGCCCGGGCGCCCATCCAGCCACCCGTTTCGTGAGACGGCCGGGCTAATTTTTGAACGCCGGAAGCGGACTCATTGCCATTAAGGCGCCGCAATCCTGATCATCGCGCTGCACAAAAATCATGGCGGGCGCCATCCAATGGGGCGCCGGGCCCCCTGAAGACCCTCGTTACGATCCCATGACGGTCGCGGCTATTGCAGAAATTTCAGGTCTGACGAACTGTCGAGCTCGCGGCATTGGTCGTGAGTTGCGTCTGTATTCGAGTATCACAACAAGAACACGCTTACCGGGAAACGTCATGGAGGAGAAAATAAACGCGCTTAGATAGCGCATGAGGGGATATGTAATGAATAATCGCTCGCGGAATATCCTGCTTGCAGGGGTTTCAACCGTCAGCATGTCTTTTGCGTTTGGCGCGAATGCCTACGCGGCGGATGCGCCCGAACCTTCGACCGAGCCCCAAGAGATTGAAGCCGTTATCGTCACCGGTACCCGCACCACGGGTATGAAGGCTGTCGACAGCCCCGCGCCGATCACCGTGCTGGGCGCGGACATTCTCAAGAAAACCGGCCAGCCGGACATGATCCAGGCCCTGGCCCAGAACGTCCCGTCGTTCAACGCCCAGGCCTTCGGTGGCGACACCGCCGCCCTGACCTTGTCGGCCAAGCTGCGCGGCATCAGCCCCAATCACACCCTGGTCCTGCTGAACGGCAAGCGCCGTCACGGAACGGCCAACCTGGCGGTGCTCGGCGGCGCCTATCAAGGCGGCGCGGCCGCCGACCTCAACTTCATTCCGTTGGCCTCGGTCGACCACATCGAAGTGCTGCTGGAAGGCGCGGCCGCCCAGTACGGCACCGACGCCATCGCCGGCGTCATCAACATCATCCAGAAGAAGGCCACGTCGGGCGGTGAAGTCATCATCAACGGCGGCGGCTATATGGACGGCGGCGGCACGACCGGCGACTTCACCGCCAATATCGGCATCGCCCCGACCGAGAATTCCTACCTGAACCTGACCGGCGAAACCAAATATCACGGCTACAGCTTCCGCGGCGCCTACGATCCGCGCGTGGTGGATTCGACCTACAACGCCGGCGCCACCAACAGCCCGGCCAAGAGCTATCCGCAGGTGATCAACGCGCCGAACTGGCCGTATGTGAACCGCATCGCCGGTGACGCCCAGTACCGCCAGACGGTGCTGGCCTACAACGCCGGCGTCGAGATCACGCCCGACATCGACCTCTACAGCTTCGGCACCATCGGCCGGAAATGGAGCGCCGCGCACGAGAACTATCGCCTGCCCAACGTCGTCAAGGGCAAGGGCGCGACCGACATCCCGTTCCCCCTGGGCTTCGATCCCAAGGAGTCGATCACCGAAACCGACTACGCCGTCACGGGCGGCGTCAGCGGCGTGACCAACGCCTGGAACTGGGATCTGAGCTCGACCTACGGAAAGGACGACGACTCGGTCAACGTCCTGGATACCGCCAACGCCTCGCTCTATCTCGACAGCTCCACCCTGACGACCAAGGGCTATTCGCCTTCGGACATCCACGCGGGCGGCTTCATCAACACCCAGTGGAGCAACACCCTCGACGTCAGCCATGAGTTCGACGTCGGCCTGGCCGGCCCGCTGACCTTCGCGGCGGGCGCCGAGTATCGCAAGGAAACCTACGAGATCACGGCGGGCGACGTGGCCACCTATTACGGCGGCGGTTCGCAGTCGTACTTCGGCTTCGCCCCGGTCAACGCCGGCAAGCACAAGCGCAATAACAAGGCGGTTTATCTCGACCTGGCCCTCAGCCCGATCGAGGCGTTGAAGCTGGACGCCGCCGTCCGCTACGAGGACTTCAGTGACTTTGGCGACACCACGGTCGCCAAGCTGACCGGCCGCTATGACTTCTCGCCGGCCTTCGCCGTGCGCGGCACCGTCAGCACCGGCTTCCGGGCCCCGACCCTGGCCGAGTCCTACTATTCGGGCATCAACGTCTCGCCCAGCTCGATCAGCGGCCAACTGCCACCGAACTCGCCCGGCGCGAGCCTGCTGGGCATCAACGGCCTGAAGCCCGAGAAGTCGGACAACTTCAGCGTCGGCTTCGTCACCCACCTGGCGCCCAAGCTGACCATGACGCTGGACGCCTACCAGATCACCATCAAGAACCGCATCGTCAGCTCGGGCACGCTGTACGGCGAGAACGTGGTGACGGTCGGCGGCGTGAAGGTGACCAACGGCATCGTCTCGCCGGCGGTCATCGCGGCCCTGGCGGCGAACGGCGTCAACGTGGATCCCTCGATCCGCACCAACGCGACCTACAGCGTCGGCGCCAACATGTTCGTCAACGGTCTCGACACCCGCACCCGCGGCGTCGATTTCGTCGGCACCTATTACAGCGACTTCGACAGCTGGGGCCGGGTCGATTGGACGCTGAGCGCCAGCTACAACAAGACCGAGGTGACCAAGATCGCGGCCAACCCGTCGGGCCTGGATCCGCGCCTGACCCTGTTCGACGCCATCTCGATCGCCAACCTGGAAACCACCTCGCCCAAGTACAAGATCATCGCGGGCGGGTACTGGAGCCTCGGCAAGCTGTCGGTGAACCTGAAGGAAACCGTCTACGGCAAGTCGTCGGGCCTGAGCACCGACAGCGGCTCGTCGGCCTTGATGAAGACCACCATCAAGACGGCGCTGATCACCGACCTGGACCTCAACTACCAGGTCCTGGAGTCGGTGAAGCTGACCATCGGGGCCAACAACCTGCTCAACTACTACCCCAACCGGATCAACGGCCTGCTGCGCGAGCACTATCTGAAGAACAACAGCAACGGCTACGTCACTCAGTATCCCTCGTTCTCGCCCTTCGGCATCAACGGCGGCTACTATTACGGCAAGGTCACCTACAGCTTCTAGGGCCTTCGAGCTGGTCCCGGCGTCCGCGATCCGGGCGTCGGGACCAGCGATCGGGCCCGATCATCGAGCCGGACGTGCGCGTCCGGCTCGTTCTGTTTCAGGGCCGTGCGGATCCGTTTCGACCTTCGAACGCCAAGCGGATGATCAGAAGGCGGCCAAAAGACGAGATGGGCGCCGTGCAATGGGGCGCCTGAGCCGATCTCGGACCCAGTCACCGTCCATTAACGGTCGCGGCTATTGCCGAAGTTCCCACTATGATGAAGTCTTCGGTCGGCGACGGTCGGTCGCTGCTTGTCTAGATTACGGGCTCTTGAAATATTCTTCCTACGGTTGACAGCATTCAGAATCAAAAAAAGAAAAAATACATCGGGGGATTCCACAGGAGGCGAAATCTGCAACGCGTTTGTAACGCCACCAGGGGATCTTAATGAACAGGCATTCGCGGAATATCCTGCTTGCCGGGATATCAACTCTTTCGTTTAGCTTTGCGTGCGCCAGCTTGGCCTATGCGGCCGACACGCCCGCCGAGCCGGCGACGACCGAGGTCGACACCGTCATCGTCACCGGCACCCGCGTCGCCGGCCTGAAAGCCGTCGATAGCGCCGCGCCGATCCAGGTGGTCGACTCGGCCTCGCTGAAGCGGGCCGGCAAGCCGGATCTGATCGCGGCCCTGGCCCAGGCGATCCCGTCCTTCAACGCGCAATCCTTCGGCGGCGACACGGCGGCCTTGACGCTTTCGGCTCGCCTCCGCGGCCTGAGCGCCAACCACACCTTGGTGCTGATCAACGGCAAGCGCCGGCACGGCACGGCCAACCTGGCGGTCCTGGGCGGACCGTACCAGGGCGGCGCGGCGGCCGACCTGAACTTCATCCCGCTCTCGGCGATCGACCATATCGAAGTGCTGACCGACGGGGCCGCGGCCCAGTACGGCACCGACGCCATCGCCGGCGTGGTCAATATCATTCTGAAGAAGAACAGCTCGGGCGGCTCGCTGGACGTCACGGCCGGCCGCTACTACGGCGGCGACGGCAAGACCGGCAACGTCTCGGGCAATATCGGCCTGTCGCCGTTCGCCAATTCCTACGTGAACCTCACCGCCGAGACCCGCTATCACGACTTCAGCGACTGGGGCGGCGACGACCAGCGCGTCGTGCGGGCCGTGGCGGGCGGCGCCGACTGGGCCACGACCCTGGCCGGTTATCCGCACACCAACAAGATCTCGGGCGACGCCCGCTACCAGCTGACCACCTTGGCCTATAACAGCGGCGTGGAGATCGGCGACCTGGAGCTCTATTCGTTCGGCACCTACGGCCACAAATATGCCGGCGCCTACGAGAACTTCCGCACGCCCACCCGTCTGCCGCAGCTCTATCCGCTGGGCTTCAACCCGATGGAGACCATCAAGGAAGAGGATTATGCCGTCACCGGTGGGGTGAAGGGCAAGGCGTTCGGCGATTGGGATTGGGATCTGAGCTCGACCTACGGCAGTGACTTCGACGCGATCAATGTCACCAACTCGGTCAACAAGGACCTCTATCTCGCGGCCCCGGGCGTTCCCGGCGCGGGCTCGACCCAGTCGGCCTTCCGTGCCGGCGCCTTCCTCTCCACCCAGTGGACCACCACCCTGGATGTCAGTCGGCCCTTCGAGGTCGGTCTGGCCGGGCCGCTGAACGTCGCCTTCGGCGTCGAACAGCGCCACGAGAGCTACAAGATCAAGTCCGGCGAATACGCCTCGCGCTATATCGGCGGTTCGCAGTCCTATCCCGGCTTCTCCCTGACCGACGCCGGCAAGCATGAACGCGACAACGTCGCCGCCTATCTCGATCTGGCGCTCAAGCCGGTCGAGGCCCTGCAACTGGACGCCGCCGTTCGCTACGAGCATTTCAGCGACTTTGGCGACACCACGGTCGGCAAGCTGACCGGCCGCTACGACTTCTCGCCGGCCTTCGCCCTGCGCGGCACGGCCAGCACCGGCTTCCGCGCGCCGACCCTGGCCGAGGAATATTATTCGGCCACCAATGTCGGACCGACCTCGGCCTTCGTGCAACTGGCGCCCAACTCCGCCGGCGCCAAGCTGGTGGGCGTCAACGGCCTGAAGCCTGAAAAGTCGACCAACTACAGCGTCGGTTTCGTGACCCATCCGGCCTCGCGCCTGACGGCGACTGTCGACGTCTACCAGATCGAGATCGAAGACCGCATCGCCGGCAGCGGCTCGCTGTATGGCGCCGGTGGGGCGGTGAACTATCCGGCGGTGGCCGCGGCGATCGCGGCGAACGGCAACTCGATCTCCGACGACGCCACCGACATCGGCATCAACATCTTCACCAACGGCCTGGACACCCGCACCCGCGGCGCCGAAGCGGTCGTGACCTATGCGACGAGTTTCGACGACTGGGGTCGGGTGGATTGGAGCCTGGCGGCCAACTACGGCAAGACCGAGGTCACCAAGATCGCCGCCGCGCCGACCCAGCTGTCCGGCGCCTCGCTGTACGACAAGGCCGCCCTCTCCGATCTGGAGACGGCCTCGCCGCGATACAAGATCTCGGCCGGCGCGCTCTACAACCGCGGGCCGGTGACCATCAACCTGCACGAGACGCTGTACGGAAAGTCATCGGAATACGCCACTTATGACGGCGGCACCTACTGGCTGGAAGAGGTCAAGCCGGCGTTCATCACCGACCTCGAAATCGACTGGCAGGTGATGGAGCAGTTCAAGGTCTCGGTCGGCGCCAACAACCTGTTCGACAAGCAGCCGGACAAGAAGAGCGCCGCCGAACTCAAGGATGAAGCCGATAACGGCAATGGGGCTCAGGACATCTATCCCAGCTTCTCGCCCTACGGTCTCAATGGCGGTTATTACTATGCCAAGTTCGCCTACAACTTCTGATCACTGGTAAAGTAACCGTCAAAGGCAGGAAGAGCCGGGCCTCGCGCCCGGCTCTTTTGCGTTTTCGGTCAATCTCGATTTCCACCGCTCGGAAGCGTGTTTCTCTCGTGAAATGTTAGGGCGCTCGCTCTTCACACAGACGGCCGCATGGGCGCCCACGGGGGGGGCACGGTGGTGCTTTCTCATAAGGCGGATGAGTTTTTTGCATTGTCCCGGCGGGGGCGAGGTTTGAGATACCCAAGCGCGAACGGTCTGGCTCGCAGACGGCAATCGCGGTGGAAAGTCGGGGATGCGTATGAGTGATCAATCGGCGGCGGTGTCGGGTGGCGTACTGACGCGGCGGCGGTTTTTCGAGAGCCTGGCGGCTTTCGGCGGGGTGTCTCTGGCGATGTCCGGGATGGACGCCCTGGGTTTCGGTTTCTCCTCGGCCCATGCCGAGCCCCCCAAGCTCGAAGGCGACGCCAAGGGCACCAAGATCGTGGTGCTCGGCGCGGGCCTGGCCGGCATGACGGCGGCCTATGAGCTGACCAAGGCCGGCTATCAGGTGCAGATCATCGAGGCGCGCTCGTTCGCCGGCGGCCGCTGCCAGACGGCCCGCAAGGGCTTCCAGCACACCGACCTGATCGGCAACAGCCAGACCTGCGACTTCGACGAGGGCCTCTACATCAACCACGGCCCGTGGCGGATCCCGTATCACCACCGCTCGACCCTGCACTACACCAAGCTGTTCGGCGTGCAGCTGGAGAGCTTCGTCAACGACAACGACGCCGCCTATGTCTATTTCGAGAAAGGCGACGGGCCGCTGGCCGGCAAGCCGATCCGCAAGGGCAAGATCGCCGCCGACGCGCGCGGCTACGCCGCCGAAATGATCGCCAAGGCCGCCTCCAAGGGCCAGCTGGACGCGCCGCTCACGCCCGAGGACCGCGACCTGTTCGTGGCCTACATGATCAACGAGGGGCGGCTCTCGCCGACCGACCTGGCCTATACCGGCACGGACGGGCGCGGTTATGACGTCAATCCCGGTCCGGGCGTTGATCCTGGTCCCGGCAAGCCCTCCACGCCCTATAGCCTCAGCGACGTGCTGCACTCCAAGGCCTGGCATGTGCTCAGCTCGGTCGCCGGCTACGAGCAGCAGCGCACCATGCTGCAGCCGGTCGGCGGCATGGACCAGATCGCCAAGGGTTTCGAAAAGCATGTCGGGTCGATGATCCGTTATTCCTGCGTGGTCGAGAAGATCAAGCAGGGCCCCAAGGGCGTCACCGTCACCTATGTCGACAAGTTCGGCGAGCAGGACACGATCACCGCCGACTACTGCGTCTGCACCATCCCGCTCAGCGTGCTCAAGAACGTCGACGCCGACTTTTCCAAGCCGTTCAAGGCCGCCATGTCCGGCGTGGCCTACGCGCCGGTCAACAAGATCGGCCTGCAGATGAAGACCCGGTTCTGGGAAGAAAACCACTTCATCTACGGCGGTCACATCTACAACGACATGCCCGGCATCGGCACCATCACCCTGCCGTCCACCGGCTGGCAGAGCCAGAAGGGCGTGCTGCTGGGCTATTACGCGTTCGGCGGCGAAGCGGCCAAGATCAGCGCCAAGCCACCGGCCGAGCGCGCCGCCTTCGCCGTGGCCGCCGGCCAGAAGGTGTTCCCCGAATATACCGAGAACTTCGAGAGCGCCTTCTCGTTCAGCTGGCACCTGGCGCAGTTCAATCTGGGCGGCTGGGCCGAGTGGAGCGAGGAGGGGCGCAAGGAGTCCTATCCGGTGCTGACCGAGCCCGACGGCCGCATCTATCTGGCCGGCGAGCACATGACCTATCTGGGCGGCTGGCAGGCGGGCGCCATCGAGTCGGCCTGGCAGCAGATCGGCAAGATCCACGCCCGGGTGCTCAAGGCGTGAAGTCGCGCTATGCCTGTCGAAAGGGTTTTCGGGGAGATTTCATGAGTCGTTCGATCGTCTTCGCTTGTGGCCTGCTGGCGGCCTCCGTCCTGGCCACCACCAGCCAGGCCGCCACGCCGTCGGCCCTGTTCACCGACAACTGCTCGGCGTGTCACCAGACGACCGGCAAGGGGGTGAAGGGCGCGTTCCCGGCCCTGGCGGGCAATCCCTTCGTGCAGGGCGACGCCGCCCCGGTCCTGGCCACGGTGCTGGCCGGTCGGGCGGGCATGCCGTCGTTCAAGGATGACCTCAACGACTTGGACCTGGCGTCGCTGCTGACCTATGTCCGCACCTCGTGGGGCAACAAGGGCAAGCCCGTCAGCGCCTCCGACGTCGCCGCGGCCCGCGCCAAGCTCAAGGCGGGCAAGAAGCCGCCCAGCCTGCAGGCGCACTAGTTCACAATCAATCATACCCAGGAGAGAGACGACCATGAAGCGCCTGATCCTCGCCGCCGTTCTAGCCACCGCCGGCCTCGCGGCCACCGCCGCCCACGCCCAGGAAATCGTCCGGGGCGGCGCGCCGGCCTCGCCGATCGCCAGCGTGGTGACCGTGCCGGCCGGCTACGACACCATCTATGTCAGCGGCATGACCCCGCCGATGCTCGACCCCAAGGGCGACCCGTCCCTGCCGGCCACGTTCGGCGACACCAAGACCCAGACCCTGGGCGTGCTCACCCGCATCCAGGAGGCGCTGAAGACCCAGGGCGCCACCATGGGCGACGTGGTGATGATGCGCGTCCTGCTGGTCGGCGACCCGGCCAAGGGCGGCAAGATGGACTTCCCCGGCATGATGGAAAGCTACAAGACCTTCTTCGGCACCCCCGAACAGCCCAACAAGCCCTCGCGCATCACCAGCCAGATCGTCTCGCTGGTGCAGGGCGGGATGCTGGTGGAGATCGAGGTCCAGGCGGCTCGGAAGCCGAAGTAGGGCTGCAAGGCCTCCGCTCCTCCGCCCCCCATGGGGGCGGACAGACCGCGCGGCGGTCAGGTGGGGGCAAGTGGATGAGCCTCTGGGCCTTACGACCGCTTGCCCCCTACGGATCGCTTCGCGATCGTCTTCCCCCATAGGGGGAAGAGGCCCTCAAGCGGCGACCTTTCGCCGCGCGCCCACACGCCCTCTGTTAATCCTCCCTAACCGGCTGTTAACCATGCCGGGCGATGGTGCGAGTCACCGTCAGTCCCGCGTGCGCGCGTACCGTTAGAGGCCATCCGATGACCGGAGCCGAAGTCCTGGATGTCGGCCGCGACGCGATCTGGCTGACCCTGCAACTGTGCGCGCCGATCCTGATCGTCGGCCTGGTGGTGGGCGTGGCCATCGGCCTGTTCCAGGCCCTGACCCAGATCCAGGAAGCCACCCTGGTCTACGCCCCCAAGATCGTGGCGATCTTCGTGTCGCTGCTGCTGTTCCTGCCGCTGATGGGCGCGCTGATGTCGGGCTTCATGAAAGAGATCGCCGCCAAGATCGCCGGAATGTAGGGGCAGGGGACTTGGACAGCTACGCCACGGTCCTGCAGGTCTACACGGCCGGCCTGGTCTTCGCCCGGATCGGGGCGATGGTCATGCTGATGCCGGGCATCGGCGAGACCGTGGTGCCGCAGCGCATCCGCCTGTCGTTCGCCGTGCTGATGGCCATCCTCCTGGCCCCGCTGGTCGCCCAAAGCGTCACCCGCCTGCCCGTCGGCGTCGGCGCCCTGGCCGGGGCGGTGATCCATGAGGTGCTGATCGGCCTGATGATCGGCCTGATCCTCAAGCTGTTCGTCTCCTCGCTGACCACGGCCGGCGAAATCATCTCGATCCAGACCACCCTGTCCTTCGCCCAGACCGCCAACCCGGCCGGCGCGCCCAGCAGTACGGCGGTGGCCACCTTCCTGTCGATGCTGGGCCTGGTGCTGATCATGGTCACCGACCTGCATCACCTGTTCATCGGGGCGATGGTCAAGTCGTACGACATCTTCCCGTTCACCCGGACCATACCGGTCAACGACGCCGCCGCCCTGGCCGTGCGCACGGTAGCGGACTCGTTCAAGCTGGGCGTCCAGCTGGCCGCGCCGGTGCTGGTGTTCTCGATCGTCTTCAACCTGGCCACCGGCCTGGTCGGCCGGGTGATGCCGTCCTTCCAGATCTTCTTCGTCACCTCGCCGCTCAGCGTCATCCTGGGCCTTTCCCTGCTGGGCCTCTCGCTCGGCGGCATCGCCATGGTCTGGACCGATCGCTATCGGGACCTGCTGGCGGTGTTCAACTAGGGG
>FTJN01001370.1_pt2 | contig 46129 bp, 43 predicted proteins | sample 1658361 | NCBI WGS metagenome assembly FTJN01 (sample SAMEA3914819, study PRJEB12502) | metagenome | biome: forest; material: soil | place: Canada | collected 2010-06-26 | depth 0.3 m
GGGTCTCGGCGTCGATGCCGATGCCGGTGTCGACCACGTCGACCCGCAGGCCCGAGCCGTCGTCGGCCGAGGCGAAGCGCACCGAAACCGAGCCTTCCAGCGTGAACTTCAGGGCGTTGGACACCAGGTTGCCGAGGATCTGGCGCAGGCGGTCGGCGTCGCCGCGCCACGAGCCCAAAGCCTCGGGGGCGACGAAGACGCCGAATTCCAGGTTCTTCTGGCGGGCCTGGGTGGCGTAGGATTCGCGGATCGACAGGGCCAGGCTGGCCAGGTCGAAGTCGCGCTCGAGCAGATCCAGGCGCCCGGCCTCGATCTTCGACAGGTCCAGCACGTCGTTCAGCACCGACAGCAGCAGGCCGCCCGATTCGCGGATCACCGCCAGGCGCTCGCGCTGGGCGGCGTTCAGCTCGCCCATGGCCATCACCTCGGTCATGGCCAGCACGCCGTTCAGCGGGGTGCGGATCTCGTGGCTCATATTGGCCAGGAAGTGCGACTTCAGCACGTTGGCGGCGTTGGCGTCGTCGCGCGCCTTGACCAGTTCGGCCATCGCGCCGCGCAGATCGTGGTCATTGATCTCCAACCGCGAGACCAGGTGGTTGAAGCTGTCGGTCAGGCTGTGGAAGACGTCGTCGTCCGCCGCCTGCTCGACCGGCTTGAAGCGGCCGTCGGCGGCCACCTCGCGCATGGCCTGGGACAGGCGCTCCATCGGTTTGGTCATGCGGCGGGCCAGGCCGTTGGCCAGCAGAATCGCCAGGCCGGCCGAGCCGAAGAACAGGGTGCCGGTCAGGGCCAGGTCACGGGCCATGATGTCGGTCAGGCTGGGCCGGCGCGCCACCAGGGCCAGGCTGCCCACCTGGCGCGAGGCCAGCATGACGGGGCGGACCAGCGTGTCGACCTCGGGGTCCCGGGCCACGCCGACCTGGGCGACGACCTGGCCGCTCAGATCGGTCAGCCGTACGGACACGACATTGGGGGCCTTGGCCACGGCCTCGAGGGCGCGATAGGCGCCGACGGTATTGTGATCGGCCATCGGGGCGGCGGCGCCGGCCGCGACCATCTGGGCCAGAATCTCGTGATTGGCCTGGGATTCCTGGCGGGCGACGCTCCACTGCTGAAGCATGAAGCACAGGCATGCGGCCAGCAGCGCGACCACCGTTGTGGTCAGCGCGACAGCCGAGATTCGCGCCTGCAAAGGCGCGTGTGTCGCGGCTCCGGAGCTGCGGCTGTCGTCGATCATTTCCCGTCCCAGGAGAATCCTAGTGGTCCAGTTTCGCGCAATCTTCCTAACGCTTCGCTTCCAAGATACGACGCCGGTGCGACAAAACAACGTTAACGCGCATTTCTCATTGCGTTGTTCTTAACTTTTCGTTTACCTCCTTCCTTAGTCATTCATTAAGGAGATGGGGCGTGGAAAAGGTTTTCGTTGCTAAGCGTGTGGCGTCGAAGCTGCATGGAACCGAAGCCGCGATCGATGCGGCGATGGTGCAAGCCGCTGAGCTGATGGCCGACATGGTTCAGGGTCGTAAGGACCTGAAGCTCTCGGCGACCGTCGGCTCCGCCGCGACCGCCAAGGTCATGGCCGCCCTGGCCGCCCTGTCGGAAGCCCGCAATGCGATGGTCGAGGCCCACGGCGAGATGGATCAGACCCGTCTTCGTCTTGGCGTTCGCACTAAGATGATGGGCTGGGACTCCAAGGAAGGCTCGCTGCAAACGACCGAAGAGCGGCTCACCGAAGCCAGCTAAGCAATATTGCAAGAGTTTAATCCCTAGGATCTCCAATTCGCGTTAGAGATCCTAGGGATGCATATTCAATTCGCGCTTGTTTTGGGCTGGACCGCCACCTTAACGGTGTGCGCATTGGCATGGGCTCGAGGCGGCCCGGCCGAGCGCTGGGGCAGTCTGATCGTTTTGGTCGGCTCGATAGTCTATTCGCTGATCAAACTGTTCCTGCCGCCAAGTTCTCAGCCGGTCGTAAACCTGCTTTGCGAAGGCCTGTACGGCTTCAGCTTCCTGATGCTGGCCCTGCGCTACACCAGTCCCTGGCTGGGCGGCGCGATGTTGTTCCAGGCGATCCAGTTCGCCCTGCACGCCTACTACATCGTCGGCGAGCGGCCGCATGATCCGACCTATGGCTTGGTCAACAACCTCAACTCGATCGGCGTGCTGATCTGTATCCTGCTGGGCATAGCCGCCGCCTGGCGTCGCCGCGCCCTCGCCGGAAAATAATTGCCGCAGGCGGACGATTCGTTCGGTCCGCGGCAAAATCTCTCCTTGCCTTCGCTGTCGAAACAGAGTTTCTCGCCGGCGGGCCACGCCCCCCCAACGGGGCGCTGTCCATCTGTAAGGATGGGAGACATCGATATGACGACCCTCGCCAAGCCGGCGATCCGCCCGGCTCGCCCCGAGTTCTCTTCCGGCCCCTGCGCCAAGCGCCCAGGCTGGACCCCCGAAAATCTCAGAAATGCTGTCCTGGGTCGGTCGCACCGTTCCAAGCTGGGCAAGGGCCGCCTGAAGGCCGCCATTGACCAGACACGACAAGTGCTGGAAGTCCCCGCCGACTTCCTGATCGGCATCGTCGCCGGTTCCGACACCGGCGCCGTCGAGATGGCGATGTGGTCGATGCTGGGCCAACGCCCCGTGCAGCTGCTGGCCTTCGAATCCTTCGGCAAGGACTGGGTCACCGACGTGACCAAGCAGCTGAAGCTGCCCGACGTCGAGGTGCTCGACGCGCCCTATGGCCAGCTGCCCGACACCTCCAAGGTCGATCCGGCCAAGGACCTGGTCTTCACCTGGAACGGCACGACCTCGGGCGTCCGCGTCCCGAACGCCGACTTCATCAGCGCCGACCGCGAAGGCATCGTGATCTGCGACGCCACCAGCGCCGCCTTCGCCCAGGAGCTGGACTGGACGAAGCTCGATGTGGTGACCTTCTCCTGGCAGAAGGCCCTGGGCGGCGAAGGCGCGCACGGCGTGCTGATCCTGTCGCCCCGCGCCGTGGCCCGCCTCGAGAGCTACACGCCCCCGTGGCCGATGCCGAAGCTGTTCCGCATGACCAAGGGCGGCAAGATCGCCGCCGACATCTTCGAAGGCGCGACCATCAACACGCCCTCCATGCTCTGCGTGGAAGACGCCCTGGACGCCCTGAAGTGGGCCGCCTCGATCGGCGGCCTGGAAGCCATGCAGGCCCGCGCCGACCAGAACCTGGCGGTCATCGCCGACTGGGTCGAGCGCACGCCCTGGGTCGAGTTCCTGGCGGCGACGCCGGACATCCGCTCCAACACCTCGGTGTGCCTCAAGGTCGTCGATCCCACGATCGCCGCCCTGCCGGACGACGCCCAGGCCGACTTCGCCAAGAAGCTGGCCAGCCTGCTCGAGAAGGAGGGCGCGGCCCTCGATATCGGCGGCTATCGCGACGCCCCGGCCGGCCTGCGCATCTGGTGCGGCGCCACCGTCGAGGCCTCCGACCTCGAGGCCCTGACGCCGTGGCTCGACTGGGCCTTCGCCTCGGTCTCGGCTGAGTTGGCCGCCGCTTAAACTAGCGCCCTAGAACCCCCTCCGTCGGCTTCGCCGACACCTCCCCCAGAGGGGGAGGATCTCCGCACTCGGATGCTCCCCCTCTGGGGGAGCTGTCGCGGAGCGACTGAGGGGGTCTTCACCCTGAAAATTCTCCGCAAGGAATCCCTCACATGACCGCTCCCCGCGTCCTCATCGCCGACAAGCTCAGCCCCGCCGCCGTCGACATCTTCAAGAACCGCGGCGTCGACTTCGACATCAAGGTCGGCCTGTCGAAAGACGAACTGATCGCCGTGATCGGCGACTATGACGGCATCGCCATCCGCTCGGGCGCCAAGCTCGACAAGGATGTGATCGCCGCCGCCCATAAGCTGCAGGTCATCGCCCGGGCCGGCATCGGCGTCGACAATGTCGACATCCCCGCCGCCACCGCCAAGGGCGTGGTGGTGATGAACACTCCGTTCGGCAACTCGATCACCACCGCCGAGCACGCCATCGCCATGATGTTCGCCCTGGCTCGCCAACTGCCGGCGGCCGACGCCAGCACCCAGGCCGGCAAGTGGGAGAAGAACCGCTTCATGGGTGTGGAGCTGTACGCCAAGACCCTGGGCCTGATCGGCGCGGGCAATATCGGCGGCATCGTCGCCGACCGCGCGCTGGGCCTGAAGATGAAGGTCGTGGCCTATGACCCCTTCCTGTCGCCGGAACGCGCCATCGAGATGGGCGTGGAGAAGGTCGAGCTGGAAGAGCTGCTGGCCCGCGCCGACGTCATCACTCTGCACACCCCGCTGACCGACAAGACCCGCAACATCCTGTCGGCCGAGAACCTGGCCAAGACCAAGAAGGGCGTGCTGATCGTCAACTGCGCCCGTGGCGGTCTGGTCGACGAAGTGGCCCTGCGCGCCCTGCTCGACAGCGGCCATGTGGGCGGCGCGGGCTTTGACGTGTTCGTCACCGAGCCGGCCAAGGAAAACCCGCTGTTCGGTTCGGACCGCGTGGTGGCCACCCCGCACCTGGGCGCCAGCACCAACGAGGCCCAGGAGAACGTGGCCCTGCAGGTCGCCGAACAGATGAGCGACTACCTGCTGACCGGCGCTGTCACCAACGCTCTGAACAGCCCTTCGATCACGGCGGAAGAAGCCCCCAAGCTGAAGCCCTACGTGGCCCTGGCCGAGAAGATCGGCGCCCTGGCCGGCCAGATGGTCGACTTCGGCATCTCCGCCATCGACATCGCCTTCGAGGGCGAGGTTTCCAAGCTGAACGTCAAGCCGATGACCTCGGCCGCCCTGGCCGGAATCCTCAAGCCGATGCTGGCCGAGATCAACATGGTCTCCGCGCCCGCCGTGGCCAAGGAGCGCGGCATCACCGTCTCGGAGAGCCGCCAGGAAGTCAGCCCCACCTATGACAGCCTGATGCGCGTGACCATCACCACCGAAAAGGGCAAGCGCGCCTTCGCCGGCACGGTGATCGCCGGCGCGCCGCGCATGGTCGAGGTCAAGGGCATGGAGCTGGACGCCGGCTTCGCCCCGGCCATGCTCTATATCAACAACCTCGACAAGCCGGGCTTCATCGGCGCCCTGGGCATGCTGCTGGGCGAGGCGGGCGTCAACATCGCCACCTTCAACCTGGGCCGCCTGTCGGCCGACGAGGACGCCATCGCCCTGGTCGGCGTCGACCAGGCCCCGGACGAGGCCCTGCTGGCCAAGATCCAGGCCCTGCCGCACGTCAAGGAAGCCCGCGCGCTGAAGTTCTAGGGTTCTTCCACTGACGGGGACATGCCCATGGGCATGCCCCCAGCCCCTGCGCCGCGTCTAGCCTGACCGCTGGGCGCGGCGTTTGCGTGCAGATCGCGTGCAGGCGACGAGGCGATCTGGCCAAGACGCCGTCCCGCCATGTTCAAGCCTCACCGGACCGGCTAGGTGCGGAGGTCCCAGCCAGGAGCCCCGATGTCCGTCCGCGCCCGCAAGATCAATCGCCTGGTGTTCGTCGTCTTCCTGGCCGCGTCGGCCTACGCCCTGACCCGGGCCCTGCTGCCCGACGATGACAGCATCGGCCTGATCCCCTGGGACAAGGCCAAGCACTTCATCGTCTTCTATGTGCTGAGCATCCTGGCCAGTCTGGCCCTGCCACAGAGCCGGCTGCACCGCATCGGCCTGGTGATCCTGGCGTTCGGTGGGTCGATCGAGATCCTGCAGGGTTTCGTCGGCCGCGACGCCTCGTGGTTCGACCTGTTCGCCGACGCTTGCGGCATCAGCGCCGCGTTCGGGCCGATGCTGGTCAACAAGTGGTGGCGGGATACGGCGCGGTTCTAGGGCTTCTCGAACGTCCCCCCACGCCCTTCGCCATCCTTGAACCGCGCCGCGCCGGCCCGCGCCTCGCGCCGCAGCGGCTCCAGCCCGCCGACGCCCTCGACCTTCAGCGCCTGTTCCAGCGAGACGTCCCACTGGGCGAAGGCCGAGGCGCGGTCGGCGCGCAGGCAGATCTGCGGGAAGACGGCGATCTGGGCAGCGAGGGTCTGGGCGGCGGCCAGCGCCTCGCCGGCCGGAACCACGCGGTCGGCCAGGCCCCAGCTCAGCGCCTCGGCGGCGTCGACCGCCCGGCCCGTCAGGATCATGTCCAGCGCCCGGCCTTGGCCGACGATGCGCGGCAGGCGCACCGTGCCGCCGTCGATCAGCGGCACGCCCCAGCGCCGGCAGAACACCCCGAAGATCGCGCTCGAAGACGCCACCCGCAGGTCGCACCACAGGGCCAGTTCCAGTCCGCCGGCCACCGCATGGCCCTCGACGGCGGCGATCACCGGTTTGGAGAGCAGCCGCCGCGTCGGCCCCATCGGGCCCTCGCCGACCGGATCGTAGCGCTCGCTCTCGCCGGAGGCCGCGACGGCCAGGTCAAACCCGGCGCAGAACGTCCCGCCCGCCCCGGTCAGCACCGCCACGGCGGCTTCCGGGTCGGCCTCGAAGGCGTCGAACGCCGCGCGCAGTTGCAGGGCGGTCTCGGGATCCACCGCGTTGCGCTTTTCCGGTCGGTTGATCGTGACGGTCCAGACCGGGCCGTTGATGGTGACGTCGACTTCGCTCATTTCAATCTCCCGAGGTCGTTGCTTCAGCGGCTATGCGCAACTCGCGATAGGCCGCCACCAGGGCGTCCTGGCTGAAGGCCAGGTTGCGGCCGCTCGGATTGGGCAGCACCCAGGCGACGGCGCCGCCGAAGGGCTCGGCTTGGCGGCCCCAAGGCACGTCCCGCCGCCCCATCATGGCGCCATAGGCCGCCTTGCCCAGGAAGGCGACGTAGCGTGGAGCCCAGCGCCGCACCCACCGCTCGAACCCGACCGCGGCGTCCACGAACTCGGCCCGTGCCAGATCATCGACGCCGGCGGTCGGCCGCTCGACCACGCTGGTGATGCCCAGGCCGTGGGTCAGCAGGCTCGCGTCATCCTCCGCCGCGATCTGGGTAGGCGTGAATCCGGCCAGGTGCAGCACGCGCCAGAACCGGTTGCTCCGCCCGACGAAATGGTGACCCGAGGCAGCGGCCGAGAGTCCCGGGTTCAGGCCACAGAAGACGACCGACAGGCCCGAGGCGACGATATCGGGCAGCGGCTTTTCCGGGGTCATGGGCGCCTACACATTCAGAGACTTCGGACCGCTGACGAACGGACTGCCGCGAACATAGAAACGCAAGGGCCGGTCCGCATCCTTGGTGATCCCGATCCGCACGCCTTGCCCGACGTCGCCGGTCTCGCCGTCCGCCTGGGCGAGCCACAGCGGGCCTTCCTGGCAGAGGTCCAGGCCATTGGCCCAAGGGCCGATCTGCAGCGCCTTGCACAACCGTCCCGGCCCTCGCGCCAGGTCGCGGAGCTTCTCGGTCCCGCGATGGGCCTGCATGAGCGCGACGCCCTCCAGGGGCTCCAGCGCCCGGATCAGGACGCCGGCCCCGATACCGGCCGCCTCGCTGGAGACGTTCAGCATCCAGGACGTGCCGTAGTTGAGATAGATGTAGGCGTGGCCGCGTTCGAGGAACATCGGCCGTGAGCGGGGCGTCATGCCTCGGAAGGCGTGGCTGGCCGCGTCGCCGAGGACGTAGGCCTCGGTCTCGACGATGCGCCCGCTGATCACGCCCTCGGGCGTCTCCCGCACCACGAGTTTGCCGATGAGAAAGCGGGCCAGAGCGGCAGTGTCGATCGGCAGCTCGGCGCGAGCGAGGCGCGAAGAACTCATGCCGTAACGCGCTCCGCCCTCACCAACTGTCCACGCGCACTTCCCATGGCCGCACCGTCCCCGCCGCCGCGTCCAGCCCGCCGACGATCCACCGCCGCGTATCGGCCGGATCGATCACCGTGTCGATCTCCAGCGCCGCGGCCATGCTGGTCGCCTTGCCGGCCGTGTAGAGCTTGGCCACCAGTTGGTCGAACAGCGCCTTCTGCTGGACTGGATCGGTCTCGGCCTCCAGCTCCTTGCGATAGCCTAGCCGCACCGCGCCCTCCAGGCCCATGCCGCCGAACTCGCCGGTCGGCCAGGCGGCGATGAATAGCGGGCTGTGGAAACCGCCGCCCGCCATGGCCTGGGCGCCGAGGCCGTAGCCCTTGCGGGTGACCACGGTCAGCAGCGGCGTGCGCAGCTTGGCCCCGGCGATGAACTGCCGGCTGACCCGGCGTACCGCCCCGGCGTCCTCGCTTTCGGGTCCGACCATGAAGCCGGGTGTGTCGCACAGGGACAGCACCGGCAGGCCGAAGGCGTCGCACAGCTGCAGGAACCGCGCGGCCTTCTCGGCCCCGTCGCCGTCGATCGCCCCGCCCAGGTGGCGCGGATCGTTGGCGATCAGACCCATCGGCCGGCCCTCGATCCGCACCAGGCCGGTGATCATCCCGGCCGCGAAGCCGCCGCGAAGTTCGAGGAAGCTGTCGGTGTCGACCAGCCCTTCGATCAGGGCCCGCACGTCATAAACGCGCAGCCGGTTCTCCGGCACGGCGCGACGCAGCAACCGCTGGTCGGGGCACGTCCAATCCTTCACCACGCCTTGGAAGTAAGACAGAGCCTGCTTGGCCAGCCGCGTGGCGTGGGCCTCGTCGTCGGCCAGGAGATCGATCACCCCATTGGCCCACTGACTGGCCGAGGGGCCGATCTGCTCGGGCTTGAACACCCCTAGCCCACCGCCCTCGATCATCGCCGGGCCGCCCATGCCGAGGTTGGAGTCCTTGGCGGCGATGATGATCTCCGACAGTCCGGCGATGGCGGCGTTGCCGGCGAAGCAGCGGCCGGCCACGACGGCGATCTTGGGCACGACGCCCGACAGGGCGGCCAGGCTCCGGAAGGTCGGCACGTCCAGCCCCGCCACCGCCGTGGTGTCGGTGTCGCCCGGCCGCCCGCCGCCGCCCTCGGCGAACCACACGACCGGCAGGCGTTGGTCGGCGACGATGGCCAGCAACCGGTCGGACTTGCGGTGGTTCATCGCCCCCTGCGTGCCGGCCAGCACGGTGAAGTCATAGGCCAGGGCCGCGACCCGGGCCTTGTCCGGTGAAAAGAGAGCGCCGTTGACGCTGCCGATCCCGGTGATCAGGCCGTCGGCGGGGGTAGCGGCGATCAGGTCCTCGACCGAGCGCCGGCGCTTCTGGGCGGCGATGGCCAGGGCGCCGTATTCCAGGAAGCTGCCGGGATCGACCAGGTCGTCGATGTTCTCGCGCGCCGTGCGATGGCCGGTCTTGCGGCGCTTGGCCACCGCCTCGGGGCGGGCCTCATCCAGGGTGAAGCGGTGGCGGGCGATGACCTCGGCATGGTCGGCGCGGATGGCGTCGGGGTCGAGCGCTTCGGCCATGTCGGCGGCTGCGCCCTCGACCTCCGCGGGCTCCAGATAGAGCAGGGGCTGGCCAGGACGCACGGCCTCGCCCGCCGTCACGACGACCCGCACAACCCGGCCGCCGCTCGTGGCATGGACCAGATGCTCCATCTTCATGGCTTCGAGCACGGCCACGGCCTGGCCCGGTCGCACCAGGTCGCCCTCGATCACCTCGATCGCGCCGACCAGGGCCTGGAGCGGGGCGACGACCGCGCCCTCTTCGGCGAAGACGGGGTCGCCGGCGTAGGCCCGGTCGCCGGTCGCCTCGAACAGTCGCCCCGCCTCGCGGTCGATGAAGTCGGTGGTCGCCGTCCCGTCCACGGTCGCCGGCTCGGCCAGCAGGACGCGCAGCAGCGGGATGGTGGTGTCGACACCCTCGATGCGGAACTCGGCCAGGGCCCGGGTCGTGCGCCCCGCCGCCTCGGCCACCGTCCGCCCGCGCCCGATGACCTTGGCCAGCAGGCTGTCATAGGCGCCGGTGACGACCAGACCCGCCGCGCCCATGCCGTCCACCCGCACGCCCGGGCCACCGGGCGGCGCGTAGGCGGTGATCGTCCCGGTCGAGGGCTGGGGCGTTCCGTCGGCGCTCAGGGTCTCCAGATTGACCCGGCCCTGGATCGCGAAGCCCTGGGCGTGCGGCGTCGACATCAGGCCGACGTCGGCCAGGCTGGCCCCGCCGGCCAGTTCGAACTGGGCGCGGACCAGGTCGACGCCCGTCACCTCCTCGGTCACCGTGTGCTCGACCTGGAGCCGGGCATTGACCTCGATGAAGGCGAACTTTCCGTCCGCCCCGACCAGGAACTCCACGGTCGCCAGGGTGCGGAAATTGGCCGCCAGGCGCACGGCGGCGTCGAACAGGGCGGCGCGGACCTCGTCCGAAAGGTTCGGCGCGGGCGCGATCTCGACCAGCTTCTGCCGGCGGCGCTGCAGCGAGCAGTCGCGATCCCCGACCGCCACGACATGGGTCCCGTCGCCCGCGATCTGCACCTCGATGTGGCGGGCGTTCTCCATCAGCTGTTCGGCATAGAGCGTGCCGTCGCCGAACGCCGCCAGGGCCTCGCGGGCGCAGGTCGCGAAGGCGGCTTCGACCGCCTCGGCGTCGCGCACCGGGCGCATGCCGCGCCCCCCGCCGCCGGCCGCGGCCTTGAGCATCATCGGCCCGTGGCGGGCGAAGAACCTCTGGGCGGCGGCCAGGTCCAGGGCGCCGGCGCCCTCTAGCAGGGGGATGGCCTTGGCCTCCGCCAGAGCGCGGGCCAGGGTCTTGTCGCCGAAGGTTTCCAAGTGCGCCGGCGAGGGGCCGACGAAGGCGATCCCGGCCGCCGCGCAGGCCCGGGCCAGGGCCGGGTTCTCCGACAGGAAGCCATAGCCGGGATGCAGGGCGTCGCAGCCGGCGCTCTTGGCGGCGGCCACGACGGCGGTGATGTCCAGATAGGCCCGGGGGCCAAGGCCGGGCAGGGCGACGCTGTCGTCCGCCGCCGTCACGTGCGGCGCCTCGGCCTCGTCGGCGGCGAACACCGACACGCTGGCGATCCCCAGCTCGGCCGCCGCCCGGGCGATACGGATGGCGATCTCGCCGCGATTGGCGATCAGGACGCGCTTGAAAGGCATGGAGACTCCCGATCGGGCTTCATACGGCCGTTTGACGCACCATGACGGGCTCCGCTTGACTCTCCAACCCCGGAAGATCAGAACAAAAGTGGAACATTGGAGTGCGCGACATGCCCGGGGCGAAACCCGCCCTTACGGCTTTGAGAGCCCAGATCGCCGCCATGCAAGCGGGGACTCGGACTCCGCCTCCCGTCCTGCCGTTCGGCGATCCGCGCATCGACGGCTGCTTTCCGGCCGGCGGCCTGCAACGGGGCGGATGGCATGAGGTCGGCGGGTCGGGGCTGGAGGAGGAGACCGGAGCGGCGCCGGCCGCCTTCACCGCCCTCATGCTGCGCCCGCTGGCCGCCAGGGGCGCGGTGGTCTGGGTGATGCGGCGTGACGACCTGCATGCGCCGGGGCTGGCCAATCTGGGCTTCCCGGTCGAGCGGTTGATCCAGGTCCGGGCGCGAGACGAGGCCGAGGTGCTGGCCGTGTTGGAGGACGCCCTGGCCACGGTCGGGGTCGCCGCCGCGATCGGCGAGGCCGAGACGCCGGACCTCAAGGCCGGCCGCCGGTTGCAGCTGGCCTGCGAGCGACGCGGCTCGACCGGGGTGCTGCTGCGGCGTCGGCCCTATGGCGGGCCGGCCCATAAAGGGGGAGCCAAGATGCGGGAGGTCTCGGGCTCGGCCGCCCAGACTCGCTGGCGTATCGCCGCCGCGCCCAGCCAGCCGCCGCCGGGTGACCCCGGCCTGGGTCCGCCCCGATGGCGGGTCGAACTCGAACGCTGCCGGGGCGGACGTCCCGGCGCCTGGATCCTCGAACAAGCGGAGGCCGCCCATGGCCCGCATCCTTTCCGTCTGGTGTCGCAATTGGCCGATCACGACGTGGCGGCGGGCGAACCCGAGCTTCGGCGCGTCGGCTGACGTCAAAGCCTCCCCCCGTGGGGGAGGCGACCGCGCAGCGGTCGGTGGGGGGAGTGATCGGAAGGTCGATCCTGCCAGCGATCGGCGGCCTAGAACTCCCCCCTCCGTCGGCGTCGCCGACACCTCCCCCACGGGGGGAGGCTTTACGTCTCCGCCCCTCGCCCTGATCGCCACCGAAGGCGGAACCCGCCGCCTGGCCGCCGTCGACGAGACGGCCGCCGCCCTGGGTCTGTTCGTCGGCCAGAAGGCCGCCGACGCCGCGGCCCTGGTCCCCGACCTGGTCACCCCCGACCACGACCCCGAGGGCGACCGCGCGGCGCTGGAGATCCTCTGCGACTGGTGCGTGCGCTTCTCGCCGGCCGTGGCGATCGACGGGCTGGACGGCCTGTTCCTCGACATCGAGGGCGTCTCGCACCTGTGGGGCGGCGAGGCCGCCATGCTGGACGACCTGCTGGCCCGGCTGGACCGCTGGGGCGCCCCGGCCCGAGGCGCGATCGCCGACACCCCCGGCGCGGCCTGGGCCCTGGCCCGCTTCGCCGCCGACCGCACGATCGCCCCGCCCGGTGGACAGAGTCCGCTGCTGGGCCCGCTGCCGGTCGCGGCCCTGCGCCTGGACGACGCCGCTCAAGCCCAGCTGCCGCGTCTGGGCCTGTTCCATGTCGGCCAACTTCTGGTCCTGCCGCGCGCCCAGCTGGCCAAGCGGTTTGGCCTGAGCACGGTGCTGCGCATCGACCAAGCCCTGGGCGCGGCCCGCGAGGCCCTGACCTTCCGCCGCCCCGCCACGCCTTGGTTCGACCGCCTGGCCTTCTTCGAACCGATCAGCGCCCTGGAGGACCTGGAGCGGGTGACGCGCGATATCTGCGCCCTGCTGTGCGCGCGGCTGGAGGCCGAGGGCCGGGGCGCGCGGCGGTTCGAACTGGTCTTCCACCGCCTGGACGGCAAGGACCAGCCGGTGCGCGTGGGCCTGTCGCGCCCGGGACGTGATCCCGCCCGTATCGCCAAGCTGCTGAAGCCCAAGCTGGACAGGGTCGATCCGGGGTTCGGGATCGAGGTCGTCACCCTGTGGGCCGCCGATGTCGAGACGCTGTCATCGGCGCAGAGCGGTCTCGACGCCGACGGTGGGGTCAGCCTGGAGGAGGGGCTGGCGCCGCTGGTCGACCGGCTGATCAACCGCCTGGGCGAGGACCGGGTCTGGCGCGCCGACCCTTACGAGAGCCACGTGCCTGAACGCACGGTGATGCGCGCCCCGCCGCTGGACCCATCGCCGGAAGCCGCCTGGGACCCAGGCCGTCCTCGACCGTCCCGCTTGCTGCGCCGTCCCGAGGCGATCGAGGTGATCGCCAAGCTGCCCGACGATCCGCCCGTCCAGTTCCGCTGGCGCGGCAAGTCGCGCCGCGTGCGCTTGGCCGAAGGGCCCGAACGGATCGGCCAGGAATGGTGGCGCAAGGCCTTCGACGAGATCGGGCCAGGCAAGGTGCGCGACTATTACCGGGTGGAGGACGAGACGGGCGAGCGGTTCTGGATCTTCCGGGCGGGGCTCTATGCCGACGGGGAAAAGGCCCCGAAATGGTGGTTGCATGGCCTGTTTGGGTAGCCGCGCACTTGCCCCCACCTGGCGGCTTCGCCGCCTGTCCGCCCCCATAGGGGGCGGAGCCTCGCCCGAAGGGCTCTTCCCCCCATGGGGGAGGAGGGCCGAAGGCCCGGAGGGGGCAAGTGCGCGCCCATGACCACCCACGCCTATGCCGAGCTCCAAGCCACCACCAACTTCTCCTTCCTGCGCGGGGCCTCCCACGCCCAGGAGCTGATGCTGACCGGCCAGGCCCTGGGCCTGAAGGCTGTCGGGGTCACCGACCGCAACAGCCTGGCCGGGGTGGTGCGGGCCTGGACGGCGACCAAGGAACTCAAGGCCAAGGGTTTCGCGATCCGCGCCCTGACCGGCTGCCGGTTGGACTTCATGGACGGCACGCCCAGCCTGCTCTGCTACCCCAGCGACCGCGAGGCCTTCGCCCGCCTGACCCGTCTGCTGACGGTCGGCCAGCGCCGGGCCGAGAAAGGCGAGTGCCACCTTTCCTGGAAGGATTTCCTGGAGCACGCCGACGGCCAATTGGCCCTGATCGTGCCGCCGGCGAAACTGGACGAAACGTTCGAGACGGACCTGACGCGCATGGCCGGCGAGCTGCGCGGCCGCGTCTGGCTGGCCGCCAGCCGGGCCTACGCCGCCCAGGACCTCAAGCGGCTGTCGCGGCTGTCGGACCTGGCGCGAGACGCCCGCGCCCCGATGGTCGCCACCAATGACGTGCTCTATCACGGCCCCGAACGACGCCCGCTGCAGGACGTGCTGACCTGTATCCGCGAAGGCTGCACGATCACCGAGGCCGGCTTTCGGCTGGAGGCCAACGCCGAGCGCCATCTCAAGACCCCCGCCGAGATGGCCCGCCTGTTCGAGCGCTGGCCCCAGGCGGTGGAGCGCACGGTCGAGATCGTCGAACGCATCGGCTTCGACCTGGGTCAGTTGAACGAACAGTACCCCGACGAGCCCGTACCGCCCGGCAAGACCGCCATGCAGCACCTGACCGACCTGACCTGGGCGGGGGCGGCCTGGCGCTATCCGAACGGGGTGTCGCCCAAGGTCGCCGACCAGCTGCGCGAGGAACTGCGGCTGATCGCCAAGATGGACTATCCCAACTACTTCATCACCGTGCACGACATCGTCCACAAGGCGCGGGAGATGGGCATCCTGTGCCAGGGGCGCGGTTCGGCGGCCAATTCCTCGGTCTGTTTCTGCCTGGGGGTGACGGCGATCGATCCCACCGAGCATCGCCTGCTGTTCACCCGCTTCATCTCCGAGAACCGCGGCGAGCCGCCGGATATCGATGTCGATTTCGAGCACGAGCGGCGCGAGGAGGTGATGCAATATGTCTACAAGCGCTACGGCCGGGATTACGCCGCCATCTGCGGCACGGTGATCCACTACCGCCCGCGCAGCGCCATCCGCGACGTCGGCAAGGCCCTGGGCCTGACCGAGGATATCACCGCCATCCTGGCCAACACCGTCTGGGGCAGTTGGGGCGACAGCGTGCCCGACGAGCACATCCAGCAGACGGGGCTGGATCCGAAGAACCCGCGGATCGCCCGCGCGGTCGCCCTGGCCACCGAGCTGCTGCAGTTCCCCCGCCACCTGTCGCAGCATGTGGGCGGCTTCGTGCTGACCAAGCGGCGGCTGGACGAGACCGTGCCGATCGGCAACGCGGCGATGAAGGACCGCACCTTCATCGAGTGGGACAAGGACGACATCGACAGCCTGAAGCTGATGAAGGTCGATATCTTGGCCCTGGGCATGCTGACCGCCATCCAGCGGGCGTTCGGCATGCTGCGCGCTGACCACGGCCAGCCGATCACCGACCTGGCCGACGTGCCGGTCGAGGTGAAAGGCGTCTATGACATGCTGTCCAAGGCCGACAGCGTGGGCGTGTTCCAGGTCGAGAGCCGGGCCCAGATGTCGATGCTGCCCAGGCTGAAACCCGCCAAGTTCTACGACCTGGTGATCGAGGTGGCGATCGTGCGCCCCGGGCCGATTCAGGGCGACATGGTCCACCCCTATCTGCGGCGGCGGCAGGGGCTGGAGAAGGCGGAATGGCCCGCCCCGTCGCCGGAGCACGGGCATCCGGACGAACTCAAAGGCATTCTGGGCAATACCTACGGGGTACCGCTCTTCCAGGAGCAGGCGATGAGCCTGGCGATCGAGGCGGCCAAGTTCACGCCCGACGAGGCCGATGGCCTGCGCAAGGCCATGGCCACGTTCAAGAACCTCGGCGATCCCGGCGAGTATCGCGACAAGTTCGTCGAGGGCATGGTGCGGCGCGGCTATGAGCGCGACTTCGCCACCCGGTGCTTCAAGCAGATCGAGGGCTTCGGCTCCTACGGCTTCCCGGAAAGCCACGCGGCCAGCTTCGCCAAGCTGGTCTATGTCTCGGCCTGGATCAAATGGGCCTGGCCCGACGTGTTCTGCGCGGCGCTGATCAACTCCCAGCCGATGGGGTTCTACCAGCCGGCGCAGCTGGTGCGGGACGCGCGCGAGCATGGGGTGCAGGTGCGGGCGCCGGACGTGCTGATGAGCGACTGGGACTGCACGCTGGAGGACCGCGCCTTCTCCTCACCCGCAACGCGGGGGAGGTGGCGCGATGCGAATACGCATCGTGACGGAGGGGGCGTCCGGCCGCCGAACGACGCCCCCTCCGTCGCGTCGCTGCCATTCTTGAGCGAGGGGGCGACGCGCCACCTCCCCCGTGTCACGGGTGAGGAGAGGAAGGTCGCTCCAGACAAGCTCTTCAACCCCGACACCCGCCCGCACTGGAAAGCCGTCCGCCTGGGTCTTCGCCAGATCAAGGGGCTGAAGAAAGACGACATCGAGGTCGTCACCACCGCCCGCGTCGCCGGCGCCCGAACGCCCGCCGACTTCGCTCGGGCCGGCGTCTCGCAGCGCGCCCTGGAACTACTGGCCGAGGCCGACGCCTTCGCGTCCACGGGCCTCACCCGCCGCGACGCCCTATGGGCGGTCAAGGGGCTGAAGGGGGAGGTGAAGGTCGACAGCCAGGCGCCGCTGCTGGCCGGCCTGCCGCTGTTCGAGACCGCGGTGGCCTTGCCAGTCATGGCCCTGCCCCTGCAGGTGGCCGAGGACTATCGCACCACCAGCCTGTCGCTGAAGGCCCATCCGCTGCGGTTCTTCCGGTCCCGGCTGGACGAGCTGGGCGTGATCCCCGCCGAGCGGCTGAAGGACATCCGCAACGGCCGCAAGGTCAGCGTCGGCGGCCTGGTGCTGATCCGCCAGCGGCCGGGCACCGCCAAGGGCGTGGTGTTCCTGACCCTGGAGGACGAGACCGGCGTGGCCAATGCGGTGGTCTGGAAGGACTGTTTCGACCTCCACCGCCGCACGGTGATGAGCGCCTCGTTCCTGGTGGTCCATGGCAAGGTCCAGGCCGCCGACGGGGTGATCCACGTGGTGGCCGAGCGCTTCACCGACCTGTCGGCCGAGCTGGCGCGGATGAAGGAAGCCCCCGAGGCGCCGGCCCCGACGGTGCGGATGCGGACGTCGGGACGGCTTCAGAGGAGCCGGGATTTTCATTGAAGGTGTTGGGGTGTCGCTTGGGGCCCGGTCCGGTTCCGACCCGTAGCGGACGTTCGGAAAGTCGACCATCTAGACTCAAGCTACCGCCGAGTCGTGGCAAGATGCCGTATGCGATCCAAAGACCGCTCCGCCAACGATCCAGAAGACTTGAATCGCTTCGTCACGTTTAGCGGGGCAATAGCGCGCGACGAACTCGTGGTGCCGATCCGATTTCAAGTTCGGTTCGGTGCCGATGGCGAGCTTCGGTTTCGAGTCTATCCGCTGCCGATGACGAGCGATACGCTCTCCTTGAGGTCGGATCGAACCGACGGCAAGGTGAAGAAGTTCGCGCACCACACAATTTCCGCCGTGTCGGCCAGCGGTACGCGGTTCGAGTCCGACAGCATCATCCTGAAGAGCACTGGGACGCGGTCGACACCAACAGTCGCCCACGTGACGCTCAAGCTCGCCTACAGCATGGCGAGCTTCACCCGAGATCAGGATAACGGCGACGCACCGCCGACCATCCGATGGTCGTTGCGCGGATTTGAATCGTCCCCAGGCGTCGAAGGATCTTGCAATCTTGGCGCAGTCAGAATGCAGGGCAACTACCCTGACAAAGGTGGCGACAGCATCTCTGGCGTCGCCACTATCCGAGCCCCCGGGCCGATCGCGGACACTGACACCTGGCTGGACGAGGCCGAAAAACTTTTCCTCCACATCCGTGACGTGATGAGCTTCGCGATGTCTCGGCAAATCGGCTACCCGGTCCGCGACACCTGGGTTGATGGCCTGTGGCGGCGGGTCGCTTATTCGCAGACCAAAGCACGCCGCAGCAATCAGCACGTTCACCATCCCATGCGGATGCAGGAAGTGTTCGACGCGGCTCTAGCCTCGCACTTCGATCTACCGGTGGCCGCGAAGAACCTGGGCTACGTGATTGAGTGGCTAACCATGCAGACCACGTATACCGAGATGCGCTTGACCAATGTGATGACCGCGTTGGAGAACCTCGCCGACTCCAACCTGCCCGAGGCTGACAAGCTGTTCCTACCACCGAAGGAGTTCGAGGCGTTCTCGAAGCGGGTGCGCGACTTCGCAGGTGTCGATCTTAAAGATCTAACCGAGGGCTCGGACGAAGCCCGGATCGTGGCCGCTGCGGAAATGCGTAGGGCCATGAAGGGGAAACTGCAGGACCTCAACCGCCGGCCCCTGTTCGATCGAGTCATGATCCTGGCGAAGCGGTGGAGCGTGCCGCTCGACGGTCTTGACGACAAAGGCGTCCGCGCCGCGATCGTCGCTCGCAACAACATCGTCCACCGCGGCTGCTATTATGAGCCTGATCGGGGCACACGCGAGCAGAACGACCTTTGGGACCACGTCTACGCCGTGCGCGAGTTGGCCATCCGGTTCGTGCTGACAATCATCGGATTTAAGGGTCAATACTTGTCATTCCGCAACGGTCACCACGACGTGGTTTTCCCGCCAACAGCCACCGGAACTTAACGACTCCACGAACTAGAAGAATGTCTCGGTGGTGTGCCTGGCAGCGTACTTAACGTCCGCTCCCCACCCTCCGCCGATGCTCGCAGCGTCGGCCTCACGTCCAGCGCCGGACGTCCATTCGCCCTAAACCGTAAGCGGCCGCTTCTCCTCGACCCCTGCCTTCTCCTCCGCCACCTGGGCCAGCAGCGAGAACAGCGCCACGGTGTCGATCGGCTTGCGCAACACCCCGTCGGCGCCGTCGGCGCGGTAGCGGGCGACATCGTCGTCGAAGACGTTGGCGGTCAGCATCCAGACCGGGGTGCGGACGCGAGAGGACGCCGCCTCGATCCGCCGCAGTTCGGCCAGGGCCGCCACGCCATCGAGCACCGGCATGTTGACGTCCATCAGCACCAGGTCGAAGGCCTCGACCCGCCAGGCGTCCAGCGCCTGGGCCCCGTCCTCGGCGAACACCAGCTCGACCGGCGAGGCGGCCAGCAGGGCGGCCAGGACCCGGCGGTTGGCGGGGTTGTCCTCGGCGGCCAGCACCCGGACCGGGCCGGCGACATGCGGCTCGGCGGCGGAGGCGACGGACGGCGCGGCCATCGGGGCCTCGAAGGCGAACCAGAACACCGCGCCCCCACCCTGACGTCGCGGGACCAGGCCGGGTGCATCGTCCACGCCGATCTCGCCGCCCATCAGGGCCAGGTTGGCCGCGCAGATCGACAGACCCAGACCGCTGCCGCCCAGGGCGCGGCCGCGTTCGGTCTGGTCGAAGGCGTGGAACATCCGCACCCGGTCTTCCTCCGGCACGGAGGGACCTGTGTCGCGCACCTCGACCAGGGCGGCCAGGGCCGGGTCCTTGGCGGCGCCGGCCAGCCGCACGGTCACCATCCCGCCCGACGGCGTGGCCTTCAGGGCGTTGGAGACCAGGTTGGCCAGGGTCTGTTCCAGCTTGGCCTCGTCGGCCAGCACGCCGTAGGCCAGGGCCGGATCGGCGTCCTCGAAGGCCAGCGACACGCCCACCGCCTGGGCGTGGGCGCTCCACACTCGCACCACGCCGCGCGTCAGGCGCCGCAGGTCGACCGGCGCCAGGGTCAGCGCGGCCTTGCCGGCCTCCAGCTTGGTCAGGTCCAGCACGGTGTCGAGCAGCCGGGTCAACTGAGCGCCGCCGTCCAGCACCCCCTGGGACAGTTCGGCCTGGGTCGGGGTCAGGAAGGTGTCGCGCCGCAGGGCGTGGGCGAAGCCCAGCACCGCGTTGAGCGGGGTGCGGATCTCGTGGCTGGCGACGGCCAGCAGGTCTGACTTGGCGCGGCTGGCGGCCTTGGCCTCGGCGATGGCCTGGGTCAGGTCGGCGTTCTTGCGGGCCAGGTCGCGCATCACCTGGGCCAGAGCGCGATCGGTGGTCTGCTGGCGCCAGGTGGCGGTCAGCACGGCGGCCACGAACAGCAGCATGGCCATCGCGTAGTGGTTGGCGGTCAGGGGGGTGTTCCGGTCGAGCGTGATCCAGACCAGGGTGGCGACCGGCGGCGCGATGGCGGTGATGTAGCTGACCTTGCCGGTGTGTACGCGCAGGGCGGCGAACAGCAGCACGCAGGTGGCCAGCAAGGCCGCCTCGACCCGCAGGATCGGCTCATCGAACAGGCGGATCTTCACGGCCAGGGCGCAGGCATTGGTCGACAGCAGGAAGACCAGGACGATCGATTGCCAGCGCAGGCGGCGAAGCGCCGCGAGGGGATCGGGATGGCGCAGCGCCACCTCGGTGGCCAGGAACAGCGCCGCGTAGATGACGACCTCGACCAGGGCGAACAGCGTCATGCCCAGCGAGCTGTAGAAGGCCAGAACGGCCACCAGGCCGGCGACCAGGATCAGGCGGGCGCGCACGATCCCGCGGGTGTACCGAACGAACCCGTCCAGGCGGGTGACGTCCACCATCTGATCGAACATCCAGGTTCCCACGACCCGCCAGCCGTCCCGACGTCGAGACGCTCGCCACTTGAAAGCGCGGCGAGCTAGAGCATGGGACTCTGATTCTGACTTTTCCGCTCGCCTGTTGGGCGACGCCGGGTCGGCGGGGGCTAGGCCTTGGTCGGCGCCTTGGCCGGCTTGGGTTTGGCGGCCTTGCCCTTGGCCGGGGCGTCCGAGACGGGGGTGGCCCGCAGACCTTCGACCAGGGCAAACAGCTGGGCGCGCACGCCGAACTCGTCGCCGGCCAGGGCGGCGGCTTCCAGGGCGGCCAGGGCGGCCGGGGCGATCGGCGCCAGGGGCGTCAGGGGCGTGGCCTCGGTGACGCCCGGGGCCTTGGGGTGGGCGGTCTCGTTGATGTCGACCAGGGCCTCGGTGAGCTTTTCGCCCGGGCGCAGGCCGGTGATCTTGATCTCGATGTCTCGGTCGGGGACCAGGCCCTGCAGCTCGATCATCCGCCGGGCCAGGTCGATGATCTTGACCGGCTCGCCCATTTCAAGCGTCAGCACCCCGGTCGGCGGCTCGGCGTCGACGGCCGACAGGGCCACGGCCCGCAGCACCAGCTGCACGGCCTCGGGGATGGTCATGAAGTAGCGCTCGACCTGGGCGTCGGTCAGGGTGACGGGGCCGCCCCGGGCGATCTGATGCTGGAAGATCGGCACCACCGAACCGGCCGAGCCCAGCACGTTGCCGAACCGCACGACGCTGACCCGGGTGGCATCGCTGGCCCCGAACTGGCGGACCACGGCTTCGGCCACCCGCTTGGTCGCGCCCATGACGCTGGCCGGGGCCACGGCCTTGTCGGTGGAGATCAGGGCCAGGTGGGCCGCGCCGCAGGCCTTGGCGGCGGCGGCGACGTTGCGGCTGCCCAGCACATTGGTGCGCACGCCCTCGCAGGGGTGGTTCTCGACCAGGGTCACGTGCTTGAGGGCGGCGGCGTGGAAGACGATCTGCGGCTTCTCGGCGGCGAACACCAGGTCCAGGCGGGCGGCGTCGCGCACGTCGCACAGCACGTCGCGGCGGGGCAACTGGGGCCAGGCCTCACCCAGCTCGCGGTCGATGTGGAAGAGGTTGGCCTCGGCGGCGTCCAACAGGATCAGGTGGGCCGGACCGCTGGCGGCGATCTGGCGGGCCAGTTCCGAGCCGATGCTGCCGCCGGCCCCGGTGACCAGCACCCGCTTGCCGGCCACCAGGGCGCGGACGGGTTCTGGATCCAGCCGCACCGGCGCGCGACTGAGCAGTTCTTCGAGGCTGATCTCGCGCAGGGTCGCGCCGCCCGCCATGTCGACCAGGCCGCCCTGGCGACGCAGCAGGCGCACGCCCTCGGTCTTCAGCCGGCCCAGGCGCTCGGCGCCGAAGGCGCTGAGCGGGCCGTCGGTCAGGAACAGCAGGGCCGCTGGTTGCAGACCGCCGTCACGCAGTTGGGCCATGACCGCGTCGAAGTCGGCGATGGCGCCCAGGATGCACACGCCGCCCAGCTCGTCGCCGGTCTCGCGCGCCTCGGGGGTCAGCACCCCGACGGGGGCGTAGCGCTCGCCGAGGGCAGCGGGGGCGCGCAGAAAGGCCTCGGCCTCGGCGGCCGAGCCGACGACCAGCAGGCGCGGCAGGGCCGGCGAGGCGGGGGCCGGGCGCAGACGGGTCAGGGACTCGACCAGGATCTTGTCGTGCAAGGTGCGGCGCACGATCCGCAAGCCCGCCAGCAGGGTCAGCTGCAGCAGGAAGGCGGCGGCCAGGGTGCGCAGGCCACCCGGTTGGCGCACGTCCATCAAGCGGGCGATCAGGGCGAAGGTCAGGACCGACAGCAGCGCCGAACGGGCCAGGCGCAGGCCGTCGCTTGCCGCGAAGAACCGCCAGGGCGAACGCTCGATCTGGAACAGCATCTCGACCAGCAGAGCGCATCCGGCGAACAGGGCCGCGTGGGCCACGAACGAAAGCGCCTGGGCGGAGAGGGCGAAGGGTTCGAGACCGGCGGTCAGAAGCTGGGCCAGGAGCATGGCCACGAAGGCCAGCGCCACATGCGCTCCGATCTTTACCGCTCGACCCATCGACGATACTCCCGCCGCGGCCGTCGTGAAGCCGCTTCGAAGCGGGCTTAGCACGCTCCGCCCGCGTCGTCGCCGATTCAGGCGCGCCAAAGGGTTAAGCGGCGGGGCGGACGATCAGCGCGCCAGGTAACGTCCCGGAGTGACCTCGAATTGGCGGGCGAAGGCCCCGATGAACGCGCCGACGCTGCGATAGCCGCTGCTCAGGGCCGCGTCGGTGACGCTGGCGCCGGCGGTCAGGCAGGCCACCGAATGGATCAGCCGCGCCTTTTGTCGCCAGGCCTCGAGGGTCAGGCCGGTCTCGCGGACGAAGATCCGCTGCAGGGTCCGCAGGCTGGCGCTGGCGTCATCCGCCAGGATCGCCAGGCCGCGATCGTCGTCGGGCCGTTCCTGCAAAAGGACCGCCAGGCCCAGGGCCCGCCGATCTCGGGGCAGGGGCAGTGACAGGTCCTGCGGCCGGGCGTCCACCAGCAGGTCGATCAGCACCCCCGCCATCCGGTCCTGGTCTGGCCGCTCGGGCGTCAGCATGCCGATCTTCAGGATATGGAGGATCAGCTCGCGCAACAGGGGCGCGACCTCCAGGGCGCGGGGCTGGAGCGGCAGGGGCGCGGCGCGCTCGGGGGCGATATAGAGCGTGCGCATCGCCACCTCGCCGCCGAACAGGATCTGGTGGGACAGCCCCGCCGGGATCCAGATCGCCTTGGTCGGCGGAACCAGCCAGGTTTCGCTGTCGGTCGCCACCCGCATGACCCCGGCGCTGGCGAACACCAGCTGCCCCCACGGATGGGCGTGCCGCCCCAGGCTCGCGCCGGGGCGGAAGGTCAGGGCCAGGGAGCGGACGTCGAACCCGTCACCAATCTGGCTCAATCGAAGACGCCGGGATCGTACTGCATCGCCCCGACCAGATTGCCCTCGGTGTCCTGGAAATAGATCAGCTCGCCCACCCCTTCGATCCGGTAGGGCGGCATGACGATCTTGCCGCCGCCGGCCTCGATGGCGGCGATGGTCGCCTTGAGGTCGACGACGCCCATGGTGTTCTCGCAGCCGGTCATGCGCACGCCCGGGACCAGGTCGCGGCGGCCCTGCAAGGCGCCCAGCACGCCCTGGCCGGCGTTTTTGACCTGGTAGAAATCGGGCGGACCCCAGGGATCGAAGCGCCAGTCGAACACGGCCTCGTAGAAGGCCTTGGCGCGTTGAACGTCGTCGGCGTTGATGGCGAAGTGACGAAGGGTGGCGGGCATGCGGACCTCCTGCTGAAGGCACCAGCTTAACAGCAGTTGCCTTGGCGCGCTTGCGCTAGCTTGCCGATAAATTTCGCCTACACGCCATCCGCCTAGCCCCGCGCCAGCGGTAGCAGGCTCACCACCTCGCCCACGCCCGCGGCCAAGGCGCCGACCGGGCGGACGATCAGGCAATCGGCGCGGGAGAACACGCCGATCAGCGAGGAATCCTGGTCGGGGAAGGGGGTGACTTGCACCCGGCCCTCGGCGTCGACGGCGCGCGCGGCGCGCATCCAGTGCTCGCGCGGACCGGTGGCGGGCAGGGGGCTGGCGAGGACCCCGGCGCTGATCGGCAAGGCGGAGTCGGCGCCGGTCAGGGCTGCCAGCAGCGGCCGCAGGAACAGCTCGGCGCAGACCAGGGCCGAGGCCGGATTGCCGGGCAGGCCCAGGACGCGACGGCCGTCACCTAGGGTCCCGAACCAGGTCGGCTTGCCGGGCCGCACGGCGATGGTCTCGACCCGTAGCGCCAGGCCCAGGGTCATCAGGGCCGGCTTGACCAGGTCGTGGTCGCCGACCGAGGCGCCGCCGACGGTGACGATCAGGTCGGCCTCGGCGGCTTCGACGGCCTGGGCGATGGCGTCGAGGTCGTCGGCCTGGGCCTTGAGCCGGATCGCCTCGCCGCCCCAGGCCTGGACCAGGGCCGCCAGGCTGAACGAGCCGGACTCGAAGATCTGGTCGGGGGCCGGGGTCGCGCCCGGCGGGACCAACTCGTCGCCAGTGGCCAGGATGGCGACGCGGGGACGCCGCGCCACGCTCAGCGTCGCCCGCCCGACGGCGGCGGCCAGCGCCAGGCGCCAGGCGTCGATCCGCGCGCCGTCGGCCAGCAGGGCGTCGCCGGACCGGAAGTCGCCGCCGGCCGAGCGGATGTTGCCGGGCGGTGGTTCGCGGTCGATCGTGAAGCTCACCGTGTCGCCATCGCGCGTGGCGTTCTCCTGGATCACCACCAGGTCAGCGCCGGGCGGCACGGGGGCGCCGGTGAAGATCCGCACCGCCTGGCCCGCCTCGACCGGACGGAGGTGGGCCCGGCCCGCCGCGCTCTCGCCGGCGATCTGGAACCGCATCCCGGGCGCCAGGTCGGCGCGGCGGATCGCCCAGCCGTCCATGGCCGAGGCGTCGAACGGCGGCTGGTCGCGGTCGGCGATGATAGGTGCGGCCAGCACTCGGCCCAGGGCCTCGGCCAAGGCCACATCCTCGACGCCCAGCCGCGCGGCGTCGGCCAGCATGCGGCCGCGCGCTTCCTCGACGGTCAGGTTCTTCAGTCGCACCTTGTCTCCGCTCACCCGCTGAACACTCCCGAACCCGCGATCAAACCATGAGCCATTTGTAACGCGCGTCGCCGCCGCGCGCTGGTAAGCTTTTCCGAGCGCCAAGGGAGATTTTCGTGACCGTGAAACGCGATGTCGACGAAGCCGGCCCGCGCGGCTGGCTGAAGACCATCCTCCTGACCCTGGTCATCGTGCTGGTGCCCCGGGTGGTGTTCTGCCAGCCCTTCACCATCCCGTCCGGATCGATGGAGCCCACCTTGCAGGTCGGCGACTACATCCTGGTCAGTAAGTATCCCTATGGCTGGAGCCGGCACTCGATCCCGCTCAACCCGCCGCTGCCCGAAGGCCGCCTGCTGGGCCAGGCGCCCCAGCGCGGCGACATCGTGGTGTTCAAGAAGCCCAATGACGGCCACACCGACATCATCAAGCGGCTGATCGGCCTGCCCGGCGACCAGGTGCAGGTGGTCGGGGGCGTGCTGCGGACCAACGGCCGGGCCGTACCGCGCGAGCTGGTCGGCACCACGGTCGCGGCCCCGTTCGGCGAGATGATCCCGGTCGGCCAGTTCAAGGAAACCCTGCCCGGCGGCAAGACCTATGTCACCCACGGCTGGGGCTCGGGCACGCCCGGGGCCAATACCGGTGTCTATACGGTGCCCAGGGGCTGCTACTTCATGATGGGCGACAATCGCGACAACAGCCTGGACCGCCGCTTCGACGCCGGGGCGATCCCCAAGGGCCAGTCGGCCTGTCCGTGGAACGGCGAGCTGGACGCCTACCTGCCGCCGGAGCTGGGCATGGGTTACGTGCCCGCCGACGACCTGGTCGGCCGCGCCGAACTGGTGGCGCTGTCGTTCAAGCCGGGGGCGAGCCTGCTCAAGCCCTGGACGCTGGTCACCCACCTGCGGACGGACCGGGTGTTCAAGCGATTGGGAGCGTAACACGATCGGGGACAGGCGCATGCGCCTGTCCCCATCAGGGGGTCAGCCCACGAACGCCCGCTCGATCACGAAGTCGCCGGGCTCGGCGTTGGAGCCTTCCTTCATGCCGTGGGCTTCCAGCAGGTGGGCGGTGTCCTTGATCATCGCCATCGAGCCGCAGAGCATGGCGCGGTCGTGCTCGGGATCGAACTTCACGGCGTCCAGGCCCAGGTCGCGGAACAGCTGGCCGCTTTCGATCAGGTCGGTGAACCGGCCCTGGCGCTCGAACGGCTCGCGGGTGACGGTGGGGTAGTAGACGAGCTGGGCCTTGGCCTCGTCGCCGACCAGCGGATCGTCGTGGATTTCCGAGGTGAACAGGTCGCGATAGGCCAGCTCCTGGATTTCGCGCACGCCGTGGGCGACGATCACCTGCTCGAAGCGGGCATAGGCGTCGGGGTCGCGGGCCACCGACAGCCAGGGCGCCAGGCCCGTGCCGGTGCCGAACAGGAACAGGCGCTTGCCCGGGCGGACGGCGTCCAGCACCAGGGTGCCGGTCGGCTTCTTGCCCAGCAGCACCTGGTCGCCGGCCTGGATCTGCTGCAGGCGCGAGGTCAGGGGGCCGTCGGGCACCTTGATCGAGAAGAACTCCAGCTCCTCGGCGAAGTGCGGCGAGCCGATCGAGTAGGCGCGCAGGATCGGCTTCTTCTCGCCCAGTTCCTCGCGAGCCGGCAGGCCGATCATCACGAACTCGCCCGAACGGAAGCGGAAGCTGGCCGGCCGGGTGATGGCGAAGCTGAACAGGCGGTCCGTCCAGTGTTTCACCCACAGCACCGTCTCGGTGTTCCAGGGCGCTTCCTTGGCGGGCGGGGCAGCGGTCGTTTCGATGGCCGTCATAATCGTGCGTTTCAAGTCCTGGACGCGCGGCGCACCGCGATATTTCAGATGGGCGCCGCCACGGCCCTGAGGCGACAAGGTGTCATGTGAGCAGACCCGGCTGGATGTCAACTTTCGCGGTCTGAAAGGGCTTTGAGAAAATCTTCCACAAAACCGTCAAAACCCCCGGCGCCCGTTTTTTGAACCGTGTCAAAATTGTGATTGCCGCCTCCCGAAACGGGGCGCACTCTTCCTCTTGCTTCAACGCCCTCGATGGCGCGGAGGCCAACGATACGGAGGAACGGATGCGGGTAAGGTTCGTAAAGGCCGCCGCGGCGGCCAGTCTGTTAGCGTTAAGCGTAGCGGCCTGCGGGCAGGAAACCGGTAACTCGGCTTCACAAGCTCAACAGGTCTCCCTGGAAGGAAAAGCGGTCACGGCCTCGGGCTGTGTCAGGCCGGTGGAATCGACGTCATGCATCGTGGTTCGCGGCCCAGGCGGCGGCTACTACGATATCTCCGGGGCGGCCCCGGCGCCCGACCCCACCAAGGGCGTGGCGATCTCTCTGCAAGGGCGTGACCAGGGTGAAAACACCCAATGCGGCCGCAAGCTCGCGGACGTGAAATGGTCGTACCTGAATATCCAATGCGCCGCCCTTACCCCGGCGCCGGCGCCGGAAAAGGCCGGCTGACGGTTGGCTCAGGCCTCGCCGGAGCCCGGATCGGTCCGGGTCTTCGGCGAGTCCGAACTGCCCTTTGAGCCCGCGGGCTCGGTGGCGGGACGCGGGGCCTTGCCGCCATCCTGACTCGCGCCCTGGTCCACGCCTTTTGACGGACGCTGGTTCTCGTTCTCCACCTCGTGGTTGGAGGGGCGATCCGGGGTCAGGCTGTGGGACGTCGGCATGAGCGGTTGCTCCGTGGCGGCTCTGGCGGTTTTTCCGCGGGCGTCCGGACCTAACGCGCCGCGCGCGCGGCTGATCCAGGCTTAACGCGAGCCGAACGCTCCCCAAGAAAGCGTCGCCGAACCCACATGAACGCGAGAACCCGCGCTGGGCCGCTTGCCGGGCTCGAACGACCCTGCTAAACGACGCGGCTCTGGCGATGAGACCAACGCGCCGGCGGGCTTCAAAGAGCCTACCGGCGCGATGTTCATTGCCGGAAAGCCGGAATCTCCGTTAAGGGGATCGCGGTTCCGCAGGAGTGTAGCTCAGCTGGTAGAGCATCGGTCTCCAAAACCGAGGGTCGTGGGTTCGAGTCCCTCCACTCCTGCCACTATATGTCATCGGTCACCCGGCTTTCGGGCTGACCTATCGAAAGTCGCGAGCCTCTTAAGCCATGGCCAGGAAACCGGGTTCTAGCCCGTCTGCGATCAAGAACCGCGCCGCGAAAACGGCAGCGGCGCTCGCGCCTTCGGGCCAGGCGGCTTCGGCCGCCGCCGCCAAGGCTCCGGCCCCGCCGAAGAAGCCGATCAACCCGGTCCGTTTCGCGCGGGAAGTCCAAGCCGAGGCCCGCAAGATCACCTGGACCACCCGCAAGGAGACCTGGATCACCTCGGTGATGGTCTTCATCATGGTGGTGCTGGCCTCGCTGTTCTTCACTTTCGCCGACTGGATCCTGGGCGTGGGCTCGCACCTGCTCCTCACGTTCGCCGCGGGATAAGCAACATCATGACCACCGACACCGCGTCCAATCCGAACCACAAGTGGTACATCGTCCACGCCTACTCGAACTTCGAGAAGAAGGTGGCCGAGAGCATCCGCGAACAGGCCAAGAGCCACGGTCTGGAAGACAGCTTCTCCGAGATCCTGGTTCCGACCGAGGACGTCGTCGAGATCCGTCGCGGCCGCAAGGTCAACGCCGAGCGCAAGTTCTTCCCCGGCTACGTGCTGGTGAAGATGAACCTCTCGGATGAAGCCTATCACCTGATCAAGAACACGCCGAAGGTCACGGGCTTCCTGGGCAGCGCCTCCAAGCCGCAGCCGGTCTCCGAAAAGGAAGTCCAGCGCATCATCGGCACGATCGAAGAGGGCGTCGAGCGTCCCAAGACCGTGGTGCTGTTCGAGGTGGGCGAGAACGTCCGGGTCACCGACGGTCCGTTCGCCAGCTTCAACGGCTCGGTCGAGCAGGTCGACGAGGAGCGGTCGCGCCTGCGCGTCACCGTCTCGATCTTCGGCCGCGCCACCCCGGTGGAACTGGAATACAATCAGGTCGAGAAGATCGCCTAAGCGATCTTCCCGGTTCGAGCTTCGAAAACCCCGCGTCGGCAACGACGCGGGGTTTTTGCTGTCTGGTCCTGGGGCCTCGCCAGAGACCTACAGGTTCGTGAACCCCGCCCCCGGCCGAGCCTCGACCTCCCGCGCCGTGACCACCTCGCCGCATTCCGAGCACGCCTGCACCGGCTGGAAGTCGCAGCCGCAGCCCTTGTGGCGGCGGATCACCGGCGCGCCGGCGTCGCCCGCGTAGTGGTCGTCGCCAAACCGGGCGATGGCCAGGATGACGGGGTGCAGGTCCAGGCCCTTGGCGGTCAGCCGGTATTCATGGCGCGTCGGGTTCGACTGATAGGCCTCACGGCGCAAAACGCCTGCCTCGACCAGCACCCGCAGCCGGTCGGTGACGATGGTGCGTGAAATGCCCAGGCGAGCCTGGAAGGTCTCGAACCGCCGCACGCCCAGGAAGCAGTCGCGCAGGATCATCAACGTCCAGCGGTCGCCGATCACCGCCAGGGTCCGCGCGATCGAGCACGGCTGATCGGCCAAGGCGTCCCACTTCATCGCGCTGTCTCCAAGTTCGTGGGCCACTATCGGTTTGACTCAGTACAGATTCAATACGAAGTTTGCGCCAACGAAAATCAAGGGAGCGCGTGATGGCCGAAATCGGGAAAGGCGCGTGTCTGGTGGTGGGCGCGGGCGACGGGGTCGGCGGGGCGATCGCCCGGGCCTTCGCCGCCGAGGGTTATACGGTCTGCGTCACCCGTCGGCCGCGCCATCTTGAGCAGTTGGAAGCCCTGGCCGTCTCGATCCGCGAGGGCGGCGGCCAGGCCCGGGCCTTCGGCGTCGACGCGCGTGTCGAGGCCGAGATGATCGGCCTGGTCGACACCATCGAGGCCGAGGTGGGGCCGCTGGAGGTGGTGGTCTTCAACATCGGCGCGAACGTGCGGTTCTCGATCACCGAGACCACGGCCCAGGTGTTCAGCAAGGTCTGGGAGATGGCCTGTTTCGCCGGTTTCCTGGCCGGGCGCGAGGCTGCCCGGGTGATGACGCCGCGCGGGCGCGGGACGATCCTGTTCACCGGGGCCAGCGCCAGCCTGCGTGGCAAGGACGGCTTCGCGGCCTTCGCCTCGGCCAAGGCCGGCCTGCGGGCCGTGGCCCAGAGCATGGCGCGCGAGCTGGGTCCCCAGGGCCTGCACGTGGCGCATGTGGTGGTCGACGGGGCTATCGATGGGGTCTTCACCCGCTCGATGCGCGACGACGTCCAGGGGCTGCTCGACCGCGACGAGATCCTCAAGCCCGACGACATCGCCGGAAGCTTCGTCTGGCTGCACCGCCAGCCGCGTTCGGCCTGGACCCACGAGATCGACCTGCGTCCCTGGGGCGAGAGCTGGTGAGCAACATGAGCAAGACCGTCGAGTTCATCTTCGATTTCGGCAGCCCCAACGCCTACCTGGCCCACAAGGTGCTGCCCGATATCGCCGCCCGGACCGGCGCGAGCGTGGTCCTGCTGCCGTGCCTGCTGGGCGGCATCTTCAAGCTGACCGGCAACCAGGCCCCGATGGTCGCGTTCGGCGGGGTCAAGGGCAAGATGCAGTACGAGATGCTGGAGACCCGGCGCTTCATCGAGGCCCACGGCCTGAGCGCCTTCCGGTTCAATCCGCACTTCCCGGTCAACACCCTGCTGCTGATGCGCGGCATGGTCGCCGCCCAGCGGGCCGGTGTGGGTGAGCCCTATCTGGACGCCATGCTGCGGGGCATGTGGGAGGAAGGGCTGAAACTGGACGATCCGGGGGTCTTCACCGCCACGGCCGACGCGGCCGGTCTGGACGGCGCGGCCCTGCTCGCGGGCGCGGCCGATCCGGAGGTCAAGGCCCAGTTGGCGGCCAATACCGACGCGGCCGTGGCCCGCGGCGTGTTCGGCATTCCCACCTTCTTCGTCGGCGACGAGATGTTCTTCGGCAAGGAGCGGCTGGGGCAGGTCGAGGCGGAGTTGGCGAAGGGGTAGGGCGCGCGACACCCACGTTCCGGGAGCGAAAACCTCGTCCTTCGACAAGCTCAGGATGAGGTTTTCGAATGCCGGAGCCTACAATGGTCCTCATCCTGAGCCTGTCGAAGGACGAGGACCACGCACGGCGATTGAATATCGGATTACGCCCCCTCGAAAGCCGACAAGATCGGGCACGGCCCCGAGGTGGTCTCGCCGCAGGTCCGGGCCAAGCGTTTGAGGGCGTCGCGGGCGGCCTGGAGTTCGACGATCTTGGCGTCGAGCGCCGCGATGCGCTCCATTGCCAGGCCTCGGGCCCTGGCGTGGTCGTCGCTGGCGTCCAGGGCCAGCAGTTCGCCGACCTGCTCCAGGGTGAAGCCGGCCGCCTGGGCCGCGCGGATGAAGCGCAGGCGGTGGACGTCCGCCTCGCCATAGCGCCGTACGCCACCGGCGGAGCCGCCGCCGTCGGGCCGCGCCGGCTGGTCCAACAGGCCGCGCCGCTGGTAGTAGCGCACGGTCTCCACGCCCACCCCGCCCGCTTGGGCCAGTTCCCCGATCTTCATCTCTTGACTCCGTACCATGGTACGGAACCCATATGAGCCGGGTCCCGTCGAGGGACAAGTACGAGGACCCCGTGATGACCGCTTCCCCCAAACGCGCCGTTCTCCATCGGATGGTCACCGCCCAGCACGTCTGCCCTTGGGGGCTGCGGGCCAAGGACCTGCTGCGCCGCCAGGGCTATGCGGTCGAGGACCACCTACTGACCACGCGCGAGGAGATCGACGTCTTCAAGGCCGCGCACGGCGTCAAGACCACGCCCCAGGCCTTCATCGACGGCCAGCGGATCGGCGGTTACGACGACCTGCGCCGCCACTTCGGCCTGCGCGTGCGCGATCCCAAGGCCCTGACCTACACGCCGGTGCTGGCGGTGTTCGCCGTCACCGCCCTGATGGCCCTGGCGGTCAGCTACGCGATGAGCGGCCAGCTGCTGACGCTGCATGCGCTTCAATGGTTCATCGGCTTCTCGATGTGCGCCCTGGGCATGCTGAAGCTGCGCGACATCGAGACCTTCTCCACCATGTTCCTGGGCTATGACCTGCTGGCCCAGCGCTGGCTGCCCTACGCCCGGATTTATCCGTTCGCCGAGGTTGGGGCGGGGGTGCTGATGATCGCCGGGGCCCTGACTTGGCTGTCGGCGCCGGTGGCGCTGTTCATCGGCGGCGTCGGGGCGGCGTCGGTGTTCAAGGCGGTCTATGTCGACAAGCGCGAGCTGAAATGCGCCTGCGTCGGCGGCGACAGCAACGTGCCGCTGGGTTTCGTCTCGCTGGTCGAGAACCTGATGATGGTGGCCATGGCGATCTGGATGCTGGCGATGTAGCCGCGGGCCGTAGCCGAATGGCGCCTCTTCTGAAGGGGTATGTGAGTATTCGCTTGCTCCAATGATCCGCACTGCTACCTTAGCGGCAGCGGTATTGGAGCAGCCTGATGAAGCCCGCCTTCAAGCTAGCGTTCGCCCTGACGATGCTTGTCTGGCCCGCCGGGAGCCAGGCCACGTCCAGGATCGTCGAGACCGAGATCTCGCCGGCGCACACGGTGGTTGTCCGCGACCTGCTCGGCCTGGCGCCGGCCCAGGTGCAACGCCGGCTGACCGGGCTCGACGCCGACTGGCCCAGGAACGCCGACCTGGAAGTCTCGTCCGAACGGGGCCTTCTGTCGTTCACGGCGGTCGACGAGTATCTGTTCGATCCGGCGGCGACGGAGGGGATGGCGCGGGCACGGACGGATGGCGCGTCTCTTCCCAAGGTTTCGTCGTCGTGCAGCGTCAAGGCGGAGCCGGACGGTGACGGTCCTCTGCTGCTGATGTTCCGGAACGACAGGCTGGAAGGCGTTTGGAGTCGGCGGAACGCCGGACCGGACACGACCTTACGCCCGACGGTCGCCGGCGCGCTGCCATTGGCGGACGGCGAGGCTTTCCTGGTGCATTGGGGACGAGTCCTGGTGGGTGAGGGCACGCGACTGACGGTTAGATGCGTCAGGCGCGAACGCGCCGCCGATCAGCCCGTTCAAGTCCGGGCGAGGCGGGAAGGATTGTCCGCGAGCGACATGCAGGGCCTGGCCCTGCTGCCCTTTGCCGTCGGTTTGCCGGCCATGAATAGCGGGCGAAGCGCGCACCAGCGCGCGGGGGCCGCGTTCTACGCCCAGCTCGCTCCCGGATACCGCCTGCCCGATGCGCCGCGAAGGTTCGCGTCCGAGCACGCCGGCGTGCGGGCGATGCGTGGAAGCGACCCGGACTATGTGGTTCTGAGGATCGACCTGGGCGGCTATCCCTCCCGGAACCTGTCCAATGTCGAGGACTTCGGCTTGGTCGGAGTCAGGAACGGCATCGTGGCGTGGAGAGCCGTGGAGTACGGCCTGGCGTCGCCCCGCCTGCCGCCGGTCGCGCGCCGTTGAGGGGGCGTCCGCCGGGGCCCTGACCTGGCCCGTCGGCGTCGGGGCGGTGGTCGCCATGGCGATCTGAGTGCGGCGATGTAGCCGCCCTTACGGCCCGCTTATGCCGGCGGGCCGGAGTCGCATGGCGCCCTTACGGCGGGCGGCGTGACAATGCGGGACCTTCTCCCGTCCGGAGCCGTCCGATGTCCACCTTCCATTGCAAGCTTGCCTCCCTGATCCTGGCCCTGGCCGCGGTCGGAGGCTTCGTCCTGTTGCTGGTCCTCGCCGCCCAGCATCCGCAGGCCGCGCCGCTGCTGCGTATCCTGGCCTTCCTGTGGCTGGTCGCGGCGGGGGCGTCCAAGCTGGTCTTCGACCTGACCGAGACGGCCGGGCGCGAGACATATTCGAAGCCGTTGCGTCGCCTCAAGGAATAGGGAGGATGCGGCGCGCTTCGCCGCTTCCAGGACCCGCCCATGGCCGACGACCTCCGCATCCGCCCCGTGACCCGCGCGGATCGCGACGCCTGGCGACCGCTGTGGGACGGCTACAACGCCTTCTACGGCCGCTCGGGCGACACGGCCCTGGACCCGGCGATCACCGCCATGACCTGGGCGCGGTTCTTCGACGCCTATGAGCCGGTCCACTGTCTGGTCGCCGAACAGGGCGGGGAATTGCTGGGCCTGACCCACTACCTGTTCCACCGCAGCACCACGGCGATCGAACCCAGCTGCTACCTGCAGGATTTGTTCACGACACAGGCGGCGCGAGGCAAGGGCGTGGGGCGGGCGCTGATCGTGGCGGTGTATGAGGCGGCGAAGGCGGCGGGGGCGTCGCGGGTCTACTGGCAGACGCACGAGACCAACACGACGGCGATGAAACTGTACGACCAGATGGCGGAGAAGTCGGGGTTCTTGGTCTATCGCAAGCTGTTGTAGCGGGGGCTTTTCTCACTTCTCCATCAACCGTCTGGCCCGACCGTGGGGTCGAATTCCGACAAGCTCTGCAGTTTTATCCTATCGCGAACTCAACATAAGAGGGAGTGTTCGGCCGTGCTCATCCGAACAGGACCCTCGTCATGCGCCTCCTTCGTCCCTGGACACTCGCGATCCTGTGCATGGCCGGTTCGGCCTGCGCCCCGCCCGTCGCCAAAACCCCGCAGGTCGCCGCCGTCGACGCGAACGCCTGCGGTGGCCCGGCCATCCCGCCGCAAGTTCGGCTGACGCCGGCCGAGATCGCCGCCCTGCCCAGCAAAGGCCAGCCGGGCGGGGTCCAGACCACGGTGCTCTATGGCGACCCGACCAAGCCTGGGCTCTACACGGCGATGCTGGCCATCCCGGCCGGCTTCGTGCTGGCCGCCCACACCCACGAGGACACCCGCGCGACGACGGTGGTTTCGGGGACCTGGTCCATCGGCTACGGCCAGAAGTTCGATCCGGCCCAGACCAAGGCCCTGCCGCCCGACAGCCTCTATAGCGAGCCCAAGACCGTGGCCCACTTCGGGACGGCCAAGGACGGACCGGTGGTGCTGTATGTCACGGGCTGCGGGCCGTCGAACACGGTGTTCGTGGATCCGCCCGCGCCGGGCCACTGAACCGCCGGCGCGCTAGACTCCCCGCCGCCCACCTGCTAAACGCCGCGCCTCGCTCCAGGACTCCGTCCCGGGGCGTGCTTGCCGTTACACATTCGAGTCTCGGCAAGCTCAAATCCGTGGGAGGGCCGCCAGCCCGCACCACGGCCAACCCGCGAAGGCCGTTAGCTCGGCTTTCTTGAGAGGATACAATGGCTAAAAAGATCCTGGGCTATATCAAGCTCCAGGTGAAGGCCGGCTCCGCCACGCCTTCACCGCCCATCGGCCCCGCACTGGGCCAGCGCGGCGTCAACATCATGGGCTTCTGTAAGGAGTTCAACGCGCGCACCGAGAACGTCGAAAAGGGCACCCCCCTGCCGACCGTGATCACCGTGTACCAAGACAAGTCGTTCACCTTCGTCACCAAGACCCCCCCGGCGACGCACTACCTGAAGCAGATCACCGGCCTGAAGTCCGGCGCGAAGCTGACCGGTCGCGAAACCGTCGGTGAAGTCACGCGCACCCAGCTGCGCGAGATCGCCGAAAAGAAGATGAAGGACCTGAACGCCAACGATCTCGAGGCCGCGGCCAAGATCATCGAAGGCTCCGCCAAGGCCATGGGCCTGAAGATCGTGGAGGCCTAAGACCATGGCCAAGCAACCCAAGCGCATTCAAGCGTGGACCGGCGATCGTGAAGCCGCCCACGCCGTCGCCGACGCCATCGCTCTCGTGAAGGCCAACGCCAAGGCCAAGTTCGACGAATCCGTCGAAATCTCGGTCAACCTCGGCGTCGACCCGCGCCACGCCGACCAACAGGTCCGTGGCGTCGTGAACCTGCCGTCGGGCACCGGCCGCGACGTCCGCGTCGCCGTCTTCGCCAAGGACGCCAAGGCGGCCGAAGCCACCGCGGCCGGCGCTGAACACGTCGGCGCCGAAGATCTGTACGAAAAGATCGTCGGTGGCTTCATGGACTTCGATCGCGTCATCGCGACCCCGGACATGATGGCCCTGGTCGGTCGCCTCGGTAAGGTGCTGGGCCCGCGCGGCCTGATGCCGAACCCGAAGGTCGGCACCGTGACCCCGAACGTCGGTCAAGCCGTGAAGGACGCCAAGGGCGGCGCCGTCGAGTTCCGCGTCGAGAAGGCGGGCATCGTCCACGCCGGCATCGGCAAGATCTCGTTCACCGACGAAGCCCTGCTGCTGAACGTGAAGGCCCTGGTCGACGCGCTCAACAAGGCCAAGCCGGCCGGCGCCAAGGGCATCTACGTCAAGCGCATCGGCGTCTCGTCCACGATGGGCCCGGGCTTCAAGGTCGATATCGCTTCGATCAACGCCTAAGCCTTTCGGCCTAGACCATGCGAGCGGGCGCTGGAGTGATCCAGCGCCCGCTTTGCGTTTGGGGGCTGAGTTGGTTGGCAGGGAAGCCGATGATAACCTCACATCCGCGAGGGGGATCCTTGATGGCCATTCATGTCGCGAACCCAGAAGTGTGTGCGTTGGTGAAGCGGCTCGCCAAGGAATGGAATGTGAGCATGAGCCAAGCCGTGAAAATCGCAGTCAAAGACGCTCTGGCCGCGCGAGACCTACTGGCGAGCGAGATCAATAGCGCCGTGACCGATATCGCCCCGCGTGGCTGACAGGCCCGATCCAGACGTCGCCGTGATCGGCGGCGGGCCGGCCGGACTGATGGCGGCCGAGGTGCTGAGCGCGGCCGGGCTGTCGGTGGCGGTGTTCGAGCGCATGCCGACCCTGGGGCGCAAGTTCCTGATGGCCGGGCGCGGCGGGTTGAACCTGACCCATTCGGAGAACTTCGAGCGGTTCGTGGCGCGCTACGGCGCGGCGAGCGAGCGGCTGCGGCCGATACTGGAGGCCTTTACGCCCATCGATCTGACAGCCTGGGCCGAGGGGCTGGGGCAGACGACGTTCGTGGGCAGCAGCGGCCGGGTGTTTCCCAAGGCGCTGAAGGCTTCGCCACTGTTGCGGGCCTGGATCGCGCGGCTGGAGGGGCAGGGCGTGGCGCTGAACCTTCGCTCGACCTGGACCGGCTGGAACGCGGCGGGCGACCTGACCTTCGACACGCCTGACGGTTCGCGCGCCGTGCGGCCGCGCGCCACGATCCTGGCCCTGGGCGGCGCCAGCTGGGCCCGTCTCGGCTCGGATGGCGGCTGGGCGCCGTTGCTGGCGGCGCGAGGCGCTGACGTGGCGCCGTTCCGGCCGGCCAATGTCGGGTTCTCGGTGGCTTGGACGGAGGTGTTCAAGGAACGCTTCGCCGGCGCGCCGCTCAAGAACATCGCCCTGAGCTTTGAGGGCCATGCCGCGCGCGGCGACGCCCTGGCGGCGGGCTATGGCCTGGAGGGCGGGGCGGTCTACGCCCTATCAGCGGCGTTGCGCGACGCGATCGCGACACGCGGCTCGGCGCGTCTGGAGATCGACCTGCGGCCCGATGTGGCGCTGGAGCAGTTGACGGCGCGGCTGTCGAAACCGCGCGGCGGCCAATCGCTGTCGAGCTGGCTGCGCAAGGCCGCCCACCTGTCGCCGGTCGAGATCGGCCTGCTGCGCGAGGCGCACGGCGTGGCCCTGCCGGTCGCCCCGAACGCCGTGGCGGCGGCGATCAAGGCCGCGCCGATCCCGCTGACCGGCACGCAGGGCCTGGAGCGGGCGATCTCGTCGGCCGGGGGACTGTCGTTCGAGGCAATCGAGGGGCTGGAACTGAAGTCCGCGGCAGGTGTCTTCGTGGCCGGCGAGATGCTGGACTGGGAGGCCCCGACCGGGGGCTATCTGCTGCAGGCCTGTTTCGCCACCGGCGTGGCGGCGGCGCGGGCGGTGGTGGAGCGGTTGGGCGCGCCTCCATCCGGAGGCTCGATATAGAGCCTCACGCGGCACGGTTTCGCGGGAAAATGTATCGCGACAATTGACCAAACGGCGTTATTCGAACAGCGTTCCGTCTCCATCATTGGGAGGGGCGCCCATGACCACCATTGCTCAGACGTCCGCCGTCGGCGGCGTGCGTTCAGACGCGCTGTCCGGCGACCGCGCGGCCTTCATCGACCGCTGGATCTATGTGTTCACCGCGGCCAGCTTTATCGTGATCGTGTTCTTGGGCTTCATTCCGGACTCTCTGGGCAAGATGGCGGCGGTCCAGGCCGGGCAGCGGCCACCGTTTCCGCCGGTGCTGCACATCCATGCCGCGCTGATGGGAAGCTATCTGCTGTTGCTGCTCACCCAGACCTGGCTGGTGGCGACCGGCCGTGTCGCGCGGCATCGACTGCTGGGCGCGCTGGGCGCCGTGCTGGCGGCGGCGCTGGTGGTCGTCGGGTTCGTCCTCATCCCCACCATCTACCATCAGGTGTTCGCCGGGACGCAGGCTGCCCCGCCGCGGGCCAAGGCCCAATTGGCCGAACTTCTGGCGTTCATCGAGAACCTCATACTGATCCAGGGCCGCATCGGGATCATGTTCGCGATCCTGGTGGTCCTCGGCGTCGGGGCCCGGGTGACGGACCCCGGCTTCCACAAGCGGATGATGATCCTGTCGATCGCGGGAGCCCTACCCGCGGCCTTCGACCGTATCACCTGGATCCCGACCACGATGCCGGCGCGGCCGCTTTCGGGCGACCTCTACGTCCTGCTGGCGATCGCGCCGATGTTCCTGTGGGACGTCTTCCGCAACCGTGGCGTCCATCGCGCCTACTGGGTCTGGCTGGCCGTCGCCGCGCCGTTCACCATCGCCGTCCACACGCTCTGGGACACGCCCTTCTGGCACGCCACGGTCAAACGCCTCATGGGCGTCTGACGGGGTTCGCCGGGACGAGCCTACTTCATCGCCGCGCGGATCTTGTCCGCCATGGCGGCGATGTCCTTGGGGTCGCCCTTCTCGTTCTCGACGAAGGTCAGCGGCTTGCCGGCCGTGCGCGGGATGACGTGGATGTGCAGGTGCGGCACGCTTTGGCCGACGCCGTTGTTCTGGATGATGGTGAAGCCCTCGACGCCCAGGCCGTCGACCTGGGCCTGGCCGACGCGGGCGGCCACGGCCATCATCCGCGACAGGTCCTGGGGTGAGACCTCCAGGATGTTGCGGGCCTTGGAGGTCTTGGAGATCACCAGCACGTGGCCGGGCTCGGATGGGGCATGGTCCATGAAGGCCAGGACCTGATCGTCCTCATAGACCTTGGGCACGGCGATCTCGCCGCGAATGATCTTGGCGAAGGGGTTGTTCTCGTCATAGGCCGCCTTCAGCGGGATTTGCGGCGTGCCGATCTTGGCCGAGGCCGGGTCGAACTGGCCCAGCCAGCGGATCACCTCGGCCTCCAGCGCGATGCGGCTGTCCGAGAAGCTGTGGTCGGTGTCCATGTAGGTTTCGGTCAGAGCCCCCTTTGGTGAGTTTTGGGCCTGGGCCGAGCGCGCCGCCGCCGCCAGCTTGCGGGTGGTCGGCGCGCCGGCATGCTCGGCGCCGATCAGCAGCAGCGGTCGGTTGGCGACCCGGGCGGTCAACGCTTCCAGGTCGAGCTTGGCGGAGTCGGTCTCGATCTCCTTGACCAGCAGGGTGGCGCTGGTGCCGGCCAGAGGAACGGTGTCGGGCGTCATGCCCTTGATCGCGGCCTTGCGGGCGGTCGCGCTGGTGATCCCGGCCTTCTCCTTGCCGATGTCCCAGGCGTCGATCAGCACCGTTCCGACCACGCGCGGATCGGCGGCCGAGGCGTCGGCGGCCATGAAGCCGCCCATGCTGTGGCCGGCCACCACGATCCTGCTGGTGTCGATGTGGTACTTGGCGACATTGGCCGGGTCGTAGAGGAAGGCCACCGCCGCCTCGCCGTCGGCGCGGGCGCCCGCGAACGAGAACTTGCCCGGGCTGCCCCACGAGCCGCGATAGTTGATCTTCAGCACGTTCCAGCCGGCCCGGCGCACGGCCTGCATCAGGTCGATATTGGTCTCGTTGCCGGGGAAGCCGTGCAGGAACAGCATCGTCGGATGCGGCTGGTCGCCCGAGGCCAGGTACATCAGGGCGTTGACCCTCACGCCGCCGGTCGGGACGGTGAAGGCGGCCATGTCGGCCGGGTGGACAGGATCACGGATAGGATCGGCGACCACGGCCTTGGGGATCGGGGCGAACCGCGGGCCGGCGTTGGCGGGCGCCGTCAGGCCGATGAGCATCAGGGCGGCAAGCCCGGCGGTGAATGTGCGCTTCATGATGGTCCCCTCGGCGGTTGATCCTGTTATCCAGAAATTGAAGCGCCGCGCCAGTATCCCTCTCCCGCGATAGAGAAGGACTCCCGTGACCTGTTGATATCCTCCCCCAAACCGTCTATACGCCGCCCCTTCTCCGTCGGGCTCGCCCGGCGAAGACCTGTTTGTGAACAGCGGGGCGTGGGGTCACCAACGCCATAATCGAGGAAGAGCCCTTCCTCGCCGTCGGGAGACAGGGATGGACAAGACCACGCTATTTCCGCCTTCGGGATGGGGACGCGCGGCTGACTTTCCTTGGAACAGGCTGACATCACTCGCATGCGGGAGCGATCCCGCATGGTCGTGGTGTTTGGCTGCCGGAATGGTCCGGCCGCTGTAATTGAGTAGGAGACCGCAATGGACCGCGCTCAAAAGCAAGTGTCGATCGAGGCGCTGAAAAGCGTGTTCGCCGGCGCCGGCGCTGTCGTCGTGACCCACTATTCGGGCATGACCGTTGCGGAAATGACTGAACTGCGTAGCCGCCTCCGCAAGGAAGACGGCACGTTCCAGGTGGTGAAGAACACCCTGGTCCAAAAGGCGCTGAACGGCTCGATCGGCGAAGAGGGCGACGCCCTGTTCACCGGCCCGGTCGCCATCGCGTTTGGCAAGGATCCTGTCTCCGCCGCCAAGATCGTCACCCAGTACGCCAAGGAAAACGACAAGCTCAAGCTGGTCGGTGGCATCCTGGGCCAGACGACTGTTCTGGACGAAGCCGCGGTGCGGGCGCTCGCCACGCTGCCGTCGCTCGACCAGATCCGTGGCAAGCTTATCGGCCTTATCCAGGCTCCGGCGACCAAGATCGCTGGCGTCCTGCAGGCCCCGGCTGGCCAGCTGGCTCGCGTCTTGAACGCCTATGCGACCAAAGACGCCGCGTAAGTCATCTCCGCATAAATCCCTCATTCTCTAAGGAACATACCCATGTCGAAGCTCGAAAAGCTGGTTGAAGAACTGTCCGCCCTGTCGGTCCTGGAAGCCGCTGACCTGTCCAAGCTGCTGGAAGAAAAGTGGGGCGTCTCGGCCGCCGCTCCGGTCGCCGCCGCCGGCCCCGCCGCCGCCGCCGCTCCGGCTGAAGCCGCCGAAGAGCAAACCGAGTTCACCGTTGTTCTGACCGCCGGTGGCGACAAGAAGATCAACGTGATCAAGGAAGTCCGCGGCGTCCGTCCGGACCTCGGCCTGAAGGAAGCCAAGGACCTGGTCGAAGGCGCTCCGCAGAACGTCGTCGAAAACGTTTCGAAGCAAGTCGCCGAAGAAATCGCCAAGAAGCTGACCGAAGCCGGCGCCACCATCGTCGTGAAGTAATTCACGTCCCACGTTTCGGCGTGGGAGATGTTGCCGGCGTCAGTTCTCTGACGCAAAAGTCGACGGCCCCGGAGGGAAACCTCCGGGGCCGTTTTCTTTGGGCCTTGGCGCCCGGTCCCTACCAGGCGAAGCCGAAGCTGCCGCCGCCCATTACCTTGCCGCCGGCGGCCGAGACCCCGACGTTGAAGGCCGCGCGGCCGCTGAAGTCGTGACTGTAGCCGGCGGCGACGCCCGTGCTGTCGCCATAGGTTCCGATCCCCAGCACCAGACGGTTCTGCAGGCCTTGGCCGCGACCGGCGCTGTTGCCGGCCATGGTGGCGAAGGCCGCGCTCATCGCGCCCACGTCGTCCAGCCGGGTTTCCAGCTGGTCGAAGCGCTGGTCGCTGGCCTGACTCCAGGCCGCCAGCTTGGTGTCGGTATAGGTGTTGGCGGCGGTCAGGGTCTGGGCCGACTTGGTGTCCGTATAGCCGTTGGCCGAGGTCACAGCGGCGGCCGCCTGGGCGTCGGCGTGGGTGTTGGCGCTGGCCAAGGTCGCGGCCGACCGGGCGTCGGTGTAGGTGGCGGCCTGGGTCACGGCGGCGGCGGTCTTGGTGTCGGTATAGCCGTTGGCCGAGGTCACGGCGGCGGCCGCCTGAGCGTCGGCGTGGGTGTTAGCGGTGGCCAGGATCGCCGCCGACTTGGTGTCGGCATAGGTCTTCGCCTGGGTCAGGGCCGCCGTCGATGAGGTATTCATCTGGCCGACATTGACCGCGTCGGTCAGGTTGAAGCCGGTCGCCACATTGGTGAGGCGTCGTTCGGTTCCGACCGCGCCGATCGACACCGTGTTAGCCTCGCTCGCCACCGAGCCGCTGCCCAGGGCGACCGCGTTGTCGACCGGCGCGAAGGTGTTGTGGCCGATGGCCACCGAGTCCACGCCCGTGACATTGGCGTGATCGCCGAGCGCGGTCGCGCCAGATACCGCGGCGAAGGCGGCCTGGCCGATCGCGGTGGAATTGGCGCCGACCGCCTGGCTGTTGACGCCGTAGGCCGAGGACGAGACGCCGCTGGCGGTGCTGTTGGCGCCATAGGTCGAGGAGGAGGCGGCGCTGGCGATGCTGCCCGAGCCGCTGGCCGTGGCGTTGGCGGCCTGGGCCAGGGCGTTGGCGCCATAGGCCGTCGCGCCCGCGCCGTCGGCGAAGCTGTCGGCCCCCGTGGTCGTCGCGCCCAATCCGTTGGCGGTGCTGGACGTCCCGATCGCCGTGGAACTGTCGCTGGCGGCCACGGAATTCATGCCGAAGGCCGAGGCGTCGTTGCTGGGGGTGTAAGCGCCGGAGCCCACCGCGGTTGAACGATCGCCCGTGGCGACGCTCTGAAAGCCTGTCGCGGTTGAGTAGGCGCCGCTGGCGCTGGTCTCGGCGCCGACGGCGACGCCACCGCCGCCCGTGGCCTGGGCCTCGGCGCCGAACGCCGTCGCGCCGTTCGCCGTGCCGATCGCGTCGACACCCACGGCGGTGGAGAGCACGTTGGTCGCTTGCGAGCCCTGGCCGCACGCCAACTCGTGCGAACCGGCGTTCTCCGCGCAGGTCGCCGTCGTCGCCGGGGCCCCTACGGTCTGAGCCTGGACCCCGCCCGCCGCCATGCCAGCGGTCAGCAGCGCCAGGCCGCCGACCGTCGCCAGCCACCGGCGGCTGTTCTTCGAATTTCTCAAGGCCACGAACCCCTCCATTGTCCAATCGACATGATCGTCGCGAGGCTAGCGGGGCGGCCTATGGCCGGGCTTGGACTCCGTGATACTGCTGTGCGGACTCTATGACACCTTGGATGGAGGCGGCATGCGGAGTGGCGTATCTCAAGACGGGGCTCACGACGGGCCCGGGGGCGGACCGCTGGCTTCAGGGGTCTGGCGCTTCTCCAGCGACGATTTTCCCGAGGAAGGCCGCCTCAACCAGGTGCGCGACCAGTTCGGCGCGCTCCTGCCGTTCGAGATCGAACCGGTGCACGGCGCGCGTTTCCGCAACGTGGTCACGATGACGGCCCTGCCCGAGCTGGGCGTGGCGGCAGGGGTCAGTCAGGGGGCGATGTTCCATCGCACCAAGGTCCTGACCCGTCAGAGCGACGACTTCACCTTCTGCATCACCCCGCGCGGTCGTTCGATCAATACGCAACGGGGCGTCGAGGTGTTGATGAGCGGCGGAGACGCCTTCTTCGGCGCGTCCGATTTGGTGTCGATGTCGGGGCCGATCGAGGGCGCGGTGGGCTGCCTGTCCCTGCGTCTTCCGCGCAACGCGCTGGCCTCGGCCAGCCTTGATCTCGACGCGGCCTTCACGCGGCCGATCCGGCGGGACGTCGAGGCCTTGCGTCTGCTGTGCGGCTATATGGGGGTGGTTCGTCGCGCGGCGACCGGTGGTTCGGCCGGCGCGCAGCGGCTGATCGCCTCGCACGTCCATGATCTGGTCGCCCTGGCGCTGGGCGAGGCCTCGGACTTCGGCGAGATCGCGCGGCGGCGCGGCCTGCGGGCGGTGCGGCTGCAGGCGATCAAGGCCGATGTCCGCGCCAATCTGCACGAGCGCAACCTGTCGGCCGAGACCGTGGCGCGCCGTCAGGGCGTTTCACCCAGCTATGTCCGCAAGCTGTTCGACCTGGCGGGCGGCAGCTTCTCGAGCTTCGTGCTCGATCAGCGGACGGCCTTGGCTCATGCCATGCTGCGCGGCCCCAGGTTCGCCGCCATGGGCGTCAGCGCCATCGCCTACGAGGTGGGATTCGGCGACCTGTCCTATTTCAACCGGGTGTTCCGCCGCCGATACGGCGCGACGCCGTCGGAGGTGAGGCGCGGAGAGGCGGACTGACGGGCCGGGCCCAGGCCGGTGGAACCGCCGCCGCCCAGCCCGCGTTACCTCACCATGCTCAAGCTCGCCGGAATCCTGCTCGTCCTGATGATCGTGTTCGGGCTGCTCAGCTTCGTGTTCCACGTCGCGGTGGCCCTGACCAAGATCGCCTTCTTCATCTGCCTGATCGGATTGGCGATCTCGGTGGTCGGCAAGATGTTCAACAGGGCCTGAGACGCGGTCCCCAGCTGGACTTTCACGACCGCAAGCCCGGTTCCAGGCGCGGCCGTAATCTTTTGTGGATAAACCCCCTTTCCAACCCTGGCGGCTTGTCCTATATCCGCCCGTTCACGAAGACATTCGGCGGAACGCGCATGCGTGTGTCCGCAAGATACGCCCCGAGGCGCGGTCAGCTGCCCTCCGACCCGCGCGAAGGGGCGCCCATCAAGCTTCCGGTCCCGGTCGCTCGATAGGGGAATTGCAGCGTCCAGCGTTCTCCCGAGGGGAGAGCGGCGAGGGTGGACGCTAAGACATTCGAATTCACGCGCGGACTCCAGTTCCGCGCCGCAGGGAAACAACATGGCGCAATCCTTCACCGGCAAGAAGCGGATCCGGAAGTCTTTCGGCCGCATCCCCGAAGCTGTGCAGATGCCGAACCTGATCGAGGTTCAGCGCTCCTCCTACGAGCAGTTCCTCCAGCGCGAAGTCCGTCCGGGCGTGCGCAAGGACGAGGGCATCGAGGCGGTCTTCAAGTCCGTCTTCCCGATCAAGGATTTCAACGAGCGCGCGGTGCTCGAATACGTCTCGTACGAATTCGAAGAGCCCAAGTACGACGTTGAGGAATGCATCCAGCGCGACATGACCTTCGCGGCGCCGCTGAAGGTCAAGCTGCGCCTGATCGTGTTCGAAACCGAAGAAGAAACCGGCGCCCGGTCCGTCAAGGACATCAAGGAGCAGGACGTCTACATGGGCGATATCCCGCTCATGACCGACAAGGGCACCTTCATCGTCAACGGCACCGAGCGGGTCATCGTCTCGCAGATGCACCGTTCGCCCGGCGTGTTCTTCGACCACGACAAGGGCAAGACCCACGCCTCGGGCAAGCTGCTGTTCGCCGCCCGCGTGATCCCGTATCGCGGCTCGTGGCTGGACTTCGAGTTCGACGCCAAGGACGTGGTCTATGTCCGCATCGACCGTCGCCGCAAGCTGCCCGCCACGACCTTCCTCTATGCCCTGGGCATGGACGGCGAAGAGATCCTGACGACGTTCTACGACGTCGTCCCGTTCGAGAAGCGCACCGCCGCCGGCGCCGAAGGCTGGGCCACCCCGTACAAGCCCGAGCGCTGGCGCGGCGTGAAGCCGGAATTCGCCCTGATCGACGCCGACAGCGGCGAAGAAGTGGCTCCGGCCGGCACCAAGATCACCGCCCGCCAGGCCAAGAAGCTGGCTGACAACGGTCTGAAGACCCTGCTGCTGGCTCCGGAAGCCCTGACCGGCCGCTACCTGGCCCGCGACGCCGTCAACTTCGAGAACGGCGAAATCTACGCCGAAGCCGGCGACGAGCTGGACGTCACCTCGATCCAGGCCCTGGCCGACCAAGGCTTCAGCACCATCGACGTGCTGGACATCGACCACGTCACGGTCGGCGCCTACATGCGCAACACCCTGCGCGTGGACAAGAACGCCGTCCGCGAGGACGCGCTGTTCGACATCTACCGCGTCATGCGTCCGGGCGAGCCGCCGACCGTCGAAGCCGCCGAAGCGATGTTCAAGTCGCTGTTCTTCGACGCCGAACGCTACGACCTCTCGGCCGTGGGCCGCGTGAAGATGAACATGCG